>TBL_comb47_HYPODRAFT_10003232_pt1 | contig 19459 bp, 14 predicted proteins | sample TroBogypolimnion_40_FD_10682 | JGI IMG/M metagenome (IMG submission 10682) | reverse complement strand
CAGTGTGGTCGCTGCTCGTTGGTCTGTCCGCACGCCTGTATCCGGATGAAAGTTGCTACCCCCGCCGCTCTCAAGGCTGCTGGTGCCGACGCATCCTTCAAGACCGCCGATGCGGTGGGCAAGGAATTCAAGGACATGAAGTTCACCATGCAGATCTCAACCGCTGACTGTTGCGGCTGTACCCTGTGCGTAAGTGTCTGTCCGGCCCGCAAGAAAGACAAAGATGGCAACAAGACCGAGCAACGCGCTTTGGCGATGATGACCAACACTGAAGAGTTGCGGCTGGAATCCGGCAAAAACTGGAAAACCTTCCTTGCCCTACCGGAAGTTGACGAAAGCCTGATCAATGTTGGCACCATCAAAGGCAGCCAGTTTAAACGGCCGCTGTTTGAGTTCTCCGGGGCCTGCGCTGGCTGCGGTGAAACCCCGTATATCAAACTGGTAACCCAGATGATCGGCGACCGGATGTTGGCATCCAATGCAACCGGTTGTACCTCTATCTACTCAGGCAACCTGCCCACCACCCCGTACTGCAAGCGTGCAGATGGTCGTGGACCGGCTTGGTCCAACTCCCTGTTCGAGGATAACGCCGAACATGGTCTGGGTATGCGTCAGGCGGTTGATAAACTGGCAAGTCAGGCGGTTGAGCTGCTGGGTGCGGCTGTCAAGGACGGCCTAGTTACCAAGAAGTTAGCTGATGCTCTCCTTGCTGCACCTCAGGCCACCCAGGCTGAGATTGAAGCGCAGCGTGGTCGTGTTGTTGAGCTGAAGGCAGCCTTGGAAGGCAAGAAAGGCGCTGCCAATCGGTTGTATCATGTTGCCGATTACCTGGTGAAAAAATCCGTGTGGATCATCGGCGGTGACGGTTGGGCCTATGATATCGGCTACGGCGGTGTGGATCATGTTCTTGCCTCTGGTAAGAACGTCAATATCCTGGTTGTCGATACCGAGGTCTACTCAAACACCGGCGGCCAGATGTCCAAATCCACCCCCCGTGCTGCGGTTGCTCAGTTTGCAGCCGGTGGCAAGAACGCCCCCAAGAAGAATATGGGGCTGATCTTCTCCACCTTCGGCACAGTCTATGTGGCTCGAATCTCAATCGGCGCCAACCCGGCACAGGCGATCAAGGCTATCCAAGAGGCCGAGGCTTATGACGGTCCGTCTTTGATCATCGCCTATGCACACTGCATCAACCATGGCATCAATATGGCTTTGGGTCTGGAGCAGCAGAAGAAGGCGGTTGAGTGCGGTCACTGGACACTGTTCCGCTACAACCCAGCGCTTGAGGCAGAGGGCAAAAACCCGATGATCATTGATTCCAAGGAACCAACCATCCCCTTTGCTGAATATGCCTTGGCGGAAAACCGCTACCGGATGCTGAAACTGGCTAATCCGGAGCAGGCAGACTCGTTGATGGCAGAATCGCAGAAAGATGACGATAAGGCTTGGAAGCTGCTCAAGGGCTGGCAAAAAGCTCTTGAAGTGTAATAAGCCATCCTCTTTCTGGGTGATGTGAAGTAAAAACGCCCTGCCGGCATAAACCGGCAGGGCGTTTCTTTTATAAAGATGGCGCCAATAAAGACGCTGGTTGCTCCAAAATGGCCTGTTCAGTTTTCAGTGCATAATGGGCACCAAACTTTCACCCAGAAAAACATTTTGGATCAAACTGTGGAACACTGCCACATTCAACTCGTGGGTTAATCAGTTGCCATTGTCCGATTTATTCAGTGCCGCTAGACGTTTTTGCTCCAAGAGAGCACGCTCAGCCTTCAATTCTTCATATTCCTTTTCAGCCTGCTGAAGAGCCTCGTCCTGACGACCTTTAATTTCCGCAACCTTGCTCTGAATCTTTTCCGCCTTAATAGTCATGCCACCGGCTCCGAACAGGGTATTGGCCAGATATTTAAAAGAAAAATTCATTAATTCAAGATCGTCTTCCCGGATTTTAGCAATGGTTTCCGCATCGATTTCGTAGGTATCGAGAAAAGAGCTTTCAAAGATAAATTTACGGAACGTATCAAGATCGGTCGATGCCATGAAGAACATCCGCTTCGCGGCTTCGCTCAAGGTCGCCTGAAGACCAAAAGACTTGCGCCGCATCACCAATCGGAGCCACTCCTTGTTCTTCTCATCACGCAGATCAACCCCCTGATCTGCCCGCCATTCCTTGATCGTCCAACGTTTTGGTTCTTCATGTCCCTTACAGTGGGGTTCCTTGACCAGAAAGAAAAATTTATCCTCCACTGCGTCATTTGAGCCGCCCTCGTGGAAATCGGCCATCCCCACCGGATAGTAGCGACAGGCAGAAGGGCGATCTTCGTATACCGTACAGCCCTCCGGCGTGACAAAAGGGCACCCATTCTTTTCTCCCACCAGCTTGATCTGTACCCCAGGCATGTCGGTTTTTTCCAGATAGGTTGGTTCGGTATATTGGGTTATAAATTCATGCGCAGGTATATTCAGACGTTTGCGAAGAACAAGAATATCGTAAGGAGTGAGAATGATTTTAATATTATGGCAGCATGCGGTAAAACAGCTGACCTTGGGATGGCATTCAAACTGCAGGAGAGACGCGAGTGTTAATTTTTCCGGCAGAATATTGGAGGGATTTTTATCGGTAGCTTCTATAAAAGCGGAATCATCATCAATATGTTGTTTTGTCACCATGAGGAACCTCTTGCTAATGCGGATTCAAATCAGACGTTGTGCTCATTATGAGCAGAGTGCAAAACTTGTTATTTTACCATGCACTTTTCCTGTGTCAAACCCTATCGGGAAAAAAAGGCTTTTATTCACCTAACCATTCGGTATTAGACAATATTTACTGCGCAAACGCAGGTTACCTAAACATTTGGCATGTATTCCGACCGCAGTAAATGGCCAAAGCCCTCGCTTATTTTATGTTTTTTCCATCTCAAACCTGCTAATACACATTCACATCTTTTTTTTACCTTGGATATTTTATGCACATGAAAAAAATTTTTTCCAATCCCCTTGATTTAAGCAAGGTCAACACCCTGATCTACCACCTCCCCGATGGCCCGACTTTTTCGGTTGAGATGACTGACCTGGAAAGATTCATCGATCTCGATATGGAGATGGGTGACGTTTGCGATACCTCTGATATCGACGGGGTCCTCCACTTCTTTCCCAAAGGAAATGCCTGAGCCCTCCTCATTTCCTTTTCCCATTTCTTTTCCTGATCCTCCCTCTTGTCATGGACCCGCTAATTGATATAACGACCGATGGTCATGTCCATACCCGCCTCTGCAATCACGCTACAGGCGAAATGGAGGAATACGTCGAAAAAGCCGTACAACGGGGATTAGCAACAATTATCTTCCTGGAGCATTTGGAAACAGGGATTCAATACCCTGCACGGAGCTGGCTGGAAAAAGAGGAGTTTGCCTACTATTTTCAAGAAGGGACGCGACTGCAGCAACGCTACCGCGGCATTATTGATGTCCGGTTGGGGGTGGAAGCAGGATATAATCCAGCAGCAGCTGTCAGCCTCAAAGAAAAACTGGCACAGTACCCCTGGGACCGCATCGGGCTCTCATGCCACTTCCATTGTCATGGTGGATTTCACTTCAACCTGCTCAGCCGCCGCCAAGAAAGCCTGGAACGATTAGCTACTATCGGTATTGACCGAATTGTCACCGAGTATTTCAATGCACTGATCGATGCCATTGAGATAATCGACTGCGATGTTCTCTGTCACTTGGATGCGGTGTTACGGCACTATCCAGGAATCGGATTCACCGAGGACCATCAGCGACAGATAGAACTATTGTTGGATGGCATGCAGAAAAAGGGAGTTGCCCTGGAAATCAACACCTCGGGTTTTGATTACCGAGGCTCCCCTTTTCCCGCTCCCTGGATCATCAAAAGCGCCATGGAACGCGGCATCCTGCTCTATGCCGGCTCCGACGCTCACCAACCGGAAGATGTCGGCCGTTATTTCGATCAGCTGCCTAAATATCTGCAGACCATCCGCGGCTGAGAATCCCAGGCAGCCCCTTGAGCTTGGCTGGATTAAACCAATTGCCGGGCTCAGCTGGCCCGAATATATTTGCTCATGGCAGTACGCAAGGACTCGGCGTTAAACGGTTTAATCAGAATATCGTTGACTCCGGCCGCTGCGGCGGCCTCGTGATCTTGAACATCGCTTTGGGTGGTCACCATGATCACCGGCAAAGTCTCCGCAGAATAGATCTTCCGTATCCCCTTAGTCAGTTCAATCCCCGAAATTTCAGGCATATTGAGGTCAGTCAACACTAGTGCTGGTTTTTCCCGAGCGATCCACTCCAGTGCCCCGGCAGGAAACTCAAAAAGCACCGGCTCAAACCCTAGTTCATGCAGAGTTGCCTTGTAGATATTGAGAATCATACGGGAATCATCCACTGCACACACCTTGATCCGGGTACGCCTATCCACTTCGCTACCGGAAATCTTCGCCGCAAAATCATTCAGACCCTTCTGCCTGAGCAGGGCATCATAATGGCTTTTAATATCTTGATGGGCATGAGGCAGATACACCATAGCCATTTCTTGGAAGTACTCCTCCTTTGCCAGACTGAGAAAAAGATTATCAACTTGGGCGTTAACAATAATTTTAACAATATGACGGGCCTCGTCATTTTGGCTCCGGATCATATTTTTAATACCTGCGGCAAGAATTTCGTTGAAATTCCGGTCAATTGCCCTGGCCGCAGCTGTGCAAACATGGTCTTCTATATCAGTCAAACCGGAGGCGAGGGTATACGCCCCCTTGCGTAACGGCAACAGTGCCAGCGCCTCATAAGCGGCAAAGCGAACATTAGCGTTTTTTGGGACTGTATTGAGCAGGGCCCTGATCGGCATGATGGCGCTTTCGTCACCTATATCGCCTAGTACATTGAGTGTATGCACTAAGAGATCGCTATCCCCCTCCTTGAGATTCTCAATCAACACCGGCACCGCCTTGACCCCGATACGAATCAGTTCATCCTTGGCATAGATCCGCATGTGAGCGTGATGCGAACGCAGGGTATCATTCAATTTATCCAACGACACCTGATCTTGGACATCGGCAAAGATGCCCAGGATGATCAGATCAAGCTCATTGTCCGTCCCCATACGCTCGGCCAACCGGTGCATGGCAGTATGGGTTCCGACTTGTCCAAGCGCTTGAATGGAGGCCATAATGAGTTCATGGTCGGCCGAATAGAGATAATCGGTCAGGGTGTTGATCGACTCAGGATTGCCGATCAAACCCAAAGTCTCGATGATCAGTCTAATAGTGGCGGTGTCCTTCGTCTGGGCCAGCAGTAGGTCGATCAGGGCCGATGTTGCCTCTTCAAACTTCAATTCTCCTGCCAGTTCGATCATTACGGTCTTATCAATGATGTCTGGATTGACCAAAGATTTGAGCAGAATTTCTGGATAGGCAATCAGATTCGAAATCAACGTTTCCCGAATGATCGGCAAACTTTCAGCCAATTCAGGATACGACACCAGCAGATAGTTTAACAGAGGCACGGTAAATCCCATCTCACCACGCGACAGCTCATAAAGCAGCCTGTTCTGCGTCTTTTTGTCAACTGCTCCAAGATGATCCAGCACCAGACGGGCCTTGAGAGCGTCGCCGGTCTGGATATTTGCCTGAATTTCTTCAACCATGTGCTCAGTGTTCAATTCTGCCATACCCTACCCCTGTTTTAAAACGGACATTGCATTCATTTCTTATTTCATGAACCAGGCGACACCCAAACGACTGATAACATTCAATCCACCACATAATACCATGCTATCGTATTTTCCGAGATGGTCAAGAAAGACTTGCACCTCGTAGGATCTTGTGCCGGCATTACAGATGATTATGAAGGTTTTTCCGGTTGGCAGTTCAGCATGACGCGCCCTTATTTGCTCATACTGTAAAGCTATCCACCGATTACCTCCAAATTTCTCGACATACGGGGCGGCCTCAAGAGGATGACGAAGATCCAGCACCGCCCAATCCGGTTCACTCGCCATATTTTGCATCCAAGCGAGATAACGGTCGAGATCGACCCGACGGAGACGGTTGTCGCAAAGATTCTCCGCGACATAGGCAGCTGCATTGATCGAGTCGATGGCCGATGAAAATGGCGGGGCATAGGCCATCTCCAACACACCGAAATCCTCAATAGTCCCACCTTGCGCAATCAGACCGGCAGCCGCATCCACCCGCGCCGATATCGAGTCGTTCATCTGGCCGAAGGCTTGCAGCCCGAGGATCCGACGGGTTTTCCGGTCAAAAACCAGTTGAAGGATCACCACTGCCTGATCCGGAAAAAAATGGGCCCGGTCTGAGGGCGAGGTCAGGGCATAGTCGGCATCAAAACCCTCGGCAAGCGCCGTAGCGTAGCTGATCCCAGTGGCCGCGATGCAGCGCTCGAAGGCCTTCATGATGAACGAGCCACAGACCCCTTTGAAGCGAGAGGGGAGTCCTGCCATGTTATCGCCGGCAATACGGCCTTGCCGGTTGGCGAGGGAGCCGAGCGGCGCATAAGTTTCCTTGCCTGTCACCAGACTGGTGACCGCGATACAATCCCCGGCGGCATAGATATTGGGGTCTGAGGTCTGCAACCGCCCATTGACCTTGATGCCGCCCCAGGGGGTAACATCGAGCCCTGCGGCCTTGGCCAGTTCGCTACGCGGCCTGACCCCCACTGCCATGATCACCAGATCCGCCGCCAGAGTACGCTGGCCGGTCTTAACTCCGCAGACCTTCCCTTGGCCGTCGTCCATCAAGGCCTCGGCGGACTCCCCGGTATACACGGCAACACCTTTTTCCTCCAAATGCCGTTGCAACATGGTGGCAAACTGCCAATCAACAATACGGGGCAGGAGTTGCGGTGCCAGTTCAAGAAGCGTGGTCTCAATCCCCCAGAGGTCGGTCATGGCCTCGGCCATCTCAATGCCGATGGCCCCGCCGCCAATCACCACGGCCCGGCTGACCTTGCCCTGTGCAATCCTTTTGCGAATCTCGATAGCCTTGTGCAGATCGGCAATGGTGAAAACCCCGTCAAGGTCGGCGCCGGGAACGGCCAGGTCAAACGGTCTAGAGCCGGTGGCCAGCATGAGTTGATCATAGGGCAACTCCTGCTGTACACCGGTGTCAAGATTCTCCACCCGAACCTTTTTCTCCTTTCGGTCGATGGCGAGCGCTCTGGTCCTGGTCAGCACCTTGACCCCTTTGGCATTGTTGAAGAAAGCGGCGTCGCGGATAACATGAAAACTGGTGGCCCGCAACTCGCTCTCATCGGAGACATCGCCGCTGACATAATAGGGGATGCCGCAACCACCGTAGGAAATGAGGCTATCCTGATCCACCATGGTGATCTCCCAGTCCGGCTGCAACCTTTGCAGCCGGCAGGCGGCCTTAGGGCCTGCGGCCACTGCTCCAATAATGACAATTTTCTTGCTCATGGTACGTCTCCTCTTGCAATAATAGACAATAATCTCATGTCCGGGTAACGACTCAGGTTACAGGGACGGTGAAATATTAGATAAAAACAATCAATACAACCTGCCTGCGATGTACCTGTTAATCCGGTACGGGCGGTTCTGGTTTCTCGACAGCAGCCTTAGCCTTGGACAACTGACCAGCGACGAGAGCCAGGAAGGCCTTCTGATCAAACAAAGTCGCATTCAGGGTCCCGACAATCGCAGCATCAACCGTCGCCCCCTGCTGCACCGACTGCTGCACATTGCCCGCCAGTTGCTCGGTCACCGGTACCTGTACATGAAAATCAAGTGTTCTATCCCTGCCCACAGACCCGTTTATCCCAATCTCGGCCTCACCGGCAAGCAGGTGAAGAGGCGTACAGATACTACGGCCCCCGTTACCCTCGCAGGCAACCTCTCGCTCCTTGAACCGCAAGTCCTTATGATCGATTCCGCCCAGGTCAAGAATATCCAGCAGTGCTTTTGTGGGTTGGAGCTGCATCCTACTCAGACCAATCGTTGCCTTGTAAACCGGCAGTTGCATTCCCTTGGCGGTAATGGGCCAGGAAAAGCTGTCCAGCCGCAGATCAATCAGCCCCTCAGGTTGGGCCAACACCCCGAAGAGGGGATGGATTTTGGCCAGCACCCCGTCGACCAGCAGTTGCTGCACGGGAAGATTTTGCAGGATCTGACTGGAAGACGGCAGACTCACCTCTAACCGGCGGGCAGCAAAATCACATTGCGGCTGCAGCTCCACCAAGCCGCCACTCACCTCACCAGCAATGACTGCCCGCAGCTTGCCCCGATTGATCTCAACCGGCATATCGAATTGTCGCAGCTCAATCCCCTTGAATCGGAACGCATCAACGGGAAATCTGGCGGCCAGCGTCATCTGTTTCAAGTCAACCGGCAGGTTTAACGGGCTGGAGAACAAAAAGACGCCTTCCTGCTTGCCGACCAGTGCCATTTTTTGACCGGTGGCGGATGTTAGCAGATCAGAGAAATATGCCAAATCCGGTGTCAACTTTCCCTGCAGTTCCAAAGAAGCGGGGCTGTTTGGTTGCACAAAACCGGTCCCTATAACCTGTAACGGTGTAGTTTGCAGGACAAAAGCTGGAATCGCCACCCCGTCGCCTCCACCTAGCAAAGTGGCGTTGAGAAACAACCGGGCATCTCCGAACAATTTTTTCTTACCGCGGAGCAACTCGAACGGCTCCATCTGCACGGCAAGTTCGGTCAGCACCTTCTGTTCGCCGCTGGACCGGGACTTGAAAGTTGTCTGGGCCTGCCCTTTCATCGCCAGATCTTCGGGGAACCACCCTGCAGCCTTAAGGAGTGGCGTCAGGAAGGCGGCACTGGATTGACCAATGACCTCTGCGGCAAAATCGAGGTGCGGTTGCCGCCAATTCCCCAGAAAGAGACTGCCCCGAGCCGTCTTGCCGGCGGCCGCAAGGGTCAAACGGCGCAGATCCAAACGCTGCCGCTGAAAATCAACGAGGATGATCGGCCGTTCTTTTTCTATGAATTCCTGCCAGTTATCGGCAACAACCAGTTCGCGGACCATAAACGGATTGGCGCCGACCATCCCTTTGTTCGCCAATGCAACGGTCAGCTGCGGCTCCTGAAGGGCATAGCCGTTACCGGTCACGACCAGTTTCTCTATTGTTCCGTCCAGAGCCTCTAGGGATAGGCTCTTATTCTCCCATCCACCCGAAGTCTCGAAGGAGAAGGTGCCGCCCAGTTTGTAAGGGGGTGCAACACCAACAAGGCCGTAGAAAAACCTGTTCATCCGTTCAAGGTCCATCTTCCCCTTGATGGAACAGGAGGTATGCATCTTGCCACTTGCCGGTTCGCTCTTCTGGGCAATAAGAGAAAAATTTCCCGGCCAGAAATTACCATTAATTTGGAGAGAGGTGAGTGAATCCTGCTGAAAAAAAGGAAACTGGGTCCAGGCTTCACCGGTCAGGAGGAACTCATGGGCCGGCAGGAAGGGGGCACCACCCCTGGAAAGGGCAAAGTTGCCAATGCCTATCCGAGTATCAAACCGACAGCGGCCATCATCCTGTTTGTGGGACGAACCGGTGAGTTCCATTTTGCCTTTGCCGTCGAAATTGAGCACAAAGAGCTTTCCCAATTCCTCAAACATCCGCCCCAGATCCGCCGTTGCCCGCAGGGTGAAATCATCAGCGCCGCCGCTGCCCTGCGCATCAAAAAAGGGGGTGTGCGCCTGCAGGGTGCGAACCCTGGTTTGCCCTTGTCGACGATCCGCCTCAGCAATCAGGGAAAGCGGTGTATTCCAAGAAAAGGACTGGCCAGCATGGACAACGGTAAGACGACCGGTCCGACAATCAGCCTTTATAGCAAACTCCTGAGGCGTGCCGGAGACGCCCACGGCAAAGTCGACGCTTCCCTCCCGAAACGTGGTCTCCTCGTGCAGCGACAGAAGATGCGGCAACTGTGCCGCGATCGCCGGCAGGTTCAAAGAACCTTTTGCGGTTAAGGCGGCCGTGGAAAGGTCATAGCTGCCGCTAGCCTCAATCCGCACAGGATCAGATGCAAGTTTCAGGGTGGTCAGCCGCCACCCCTCTTTCCCCTTGTGGTTACCCTTGAATTTGAAGAGGAGACTGTCAACCGCTGGCTGGTCCTGACCGAGGAAACCACCAGAGAGTTGCAATCCCCGGAGACCGGTTTCTCCTTGTATCTCCAGGTCATCGATTCCGGCGGTAGCCACACGACAGGTGGCATCAAGTACCCCCTTGCCTCTGGGAAAATTCCATCTGGAAGCCGCGAGGTCGAGAAAGGCAGCAATCTCCAATCCCTTGACCTCCACCTCGGTTCGAGAGATCAGCGCATCAATCAGCGACTGCTTGGCCGTGGGTAGATTAATGAAGCCTTCGGCTCGTAGAGACCCCTCCTGTTGTTCCAACCCGGATCGGAACGCAAAGGCATAATTGACAGTACCAACGGCAAGGCTGCTTTTGAGATCTATGTCTCGGGCAAGTTCCTGCTGGAGCCCCTGGGCTTGCTCCAGCACAACCAGGCCTTTGTTCACCTTGAGCCTGAGGGTCAGTTGCTCCCACCAAAGCGCCCTGGCCGCTGCCTCCTGCGCTGGTACGGACGGCTCTTTGGGTGTGACAGCAACCGTCTCTCCAGGCTGGATTTGTTCACCACCCACCGGATGAGGAAGGAAGGTAAAGGTGGGTTGCTCAAGGGTTATTTCCCCCATATACCGAGGAGCCACCATCAGCGCAAAGAGCCCTTTATCGCCAGTAAGCTTAGGAGCTGCCATCCGAACACCCAACACCGAATCCTGATAGCGGGGTTCCTCGCAACGTATTCCCTGCCACCACCCCAGGGAACAAGACTGCACTTCAAGCGACCCGGGCAGTCGCCTGTTGATAGAGTCAAGGGTGACGCGGAGCACCGGTTGCAGGCAGAGGAACAACGGCAGGAAGGAAAGCAACGCAACGAAAACCAAGGAGGCGGCAATTATGACGGAGCGTCTTTTTCCCTTCACTCTTTTCCTTTTTTTCCCTCATCTTTGCAAACACGCACAAAGCCGAATCGACGAGATCAACTTGCCGCGATAACCCGTTATTGTCAACATTGTTATAGCTCGTTTCCTTGAAAGAAACCGAGTGAACTAAGATAGATCGGTAGGAAGCAGGGACAATGACGTAAACGATAGGAAGCGAAAAACGGCCGAAGTATGCATATGAAGCCCGCAAGGACGCAAAGAAAAAAGAAACCATTCTGTCTGCAAGAGGCCCCAGCCTATGGGTATCACCAGCCCTACGCATTGCCAGTTGGTTATTGAACAGCAGACAGCCATGATTGATGCAATTTGTCTGCAAAATCAGTTAAGATTGTTTATACATCTTCATTCTCTGACCTTTGTTACAACGAAGACTGCTTACGGCCCCGACCAAAAATCAGCCGTGGCAGAGGGCTCTCCCTTGGTGAATGGAGCTAGCCACCACACAGACGACACTATTCAAGACCTATAACGACCATGTGGATTAAATTACGGACAATTGAAGAGCTGCAAGCAGCCTGCACCTCGACGCTGGTACAGAATATGGGCATTGAGTTTACGGCCATCGGTGCTGATTTTATCGAGGCACGGATGCCGGTGGATGAGCGGACGATGCAGCCCATGGGTCTATTGCATGGCGGGGCCTCAGCAGCCCTGGCCGAGACCCTGGGTGGCGCTGGCGCCTATCTCTGCGTTGAGGAAGGGACGACCTGTGTCGGTCTGGAAATCAACGCCAACCATATCCGGCCCGCACACCGGGGATGGGTTATCGGACGTGCTACCCGGTTACATCAGGGCCGCACCACCCAAGTCTGGGACATTCTGATCCGTGATGAGCAGGCGAGGCTCATCTGCGTTTCCCGTTTAACCGTTGCCGTACGGAAAGCATAACGTTTAATCATCGGATCGGCCGATTTACCGTTCTTCGCTGGCTCCAAAGAGATACACTCGCACCCACCCTTCCCAACTCAAACCTGCAAAGAGGTCTCAAAAAGAGTCGGAATGCAAACTGCTCTGGTTGTCATTTTTGTGCTGGCTTATGTGGCCATTGCTCTGGAGCATCCGCTCAAAATCAACAAGTCGGCCTCCGCCCTGATGGCCGCCGGATTGCTCTGGACTGTCTACGCCCTGGCTGGCGGCGAGTTCCCTAACGTGTTAGAAAACCTTAACGAATCAGTGGCCACCACCGCCCAGATCGTCTTTTTCCTCATGGGCGCTATAACCATTGTTGAAATTGTCGATGCCCACAACGGATTTATGGTCATCACCTCCCGGATCAAGACGACCAAACTGAGCGCCCTCCTCTGGCTGGTTGGCTTTGTCGCCTTTTTCCTCAGCGCTATCCTCGACAACCTCACCACCACCATTGTCATGATCTCGCTGATGAAGAAACTGCTCGACAAGCACGAAGATCGGCTCTTCTTTGCCGGAATTATCGTCATCGCCGCCAATGCCGGGGGGGCCTGGTCCCCGATCGGCGACGTCACCACCACCATGCTGTGGATCGGCGGTCAAATCACCTCCCTCAACATTATCAAGGGCGTTTTTCTGCCCTCCCTGACCTGCCTGGTCATCCCCCTGCTCCTCACCAGCTACACCTTGCGCGGCCGAGAGGTTGTCGGCCCCTCCGCCGAGGAGCAAGAGGTTGGTTACGTCACCACGCCCTTTGAACAAAACCTAATGTTCAGTTTGGGTCTCGGCATCTTGGTGGCTGTCCCGATCTTCAAAGCAGTTACCCAGTTGCCGCCTTTCATGGGTATTCTCTTCGGGCTTGGCATCCTCTGGCTGGTTGGTGAACTCCTGCACCGCAACAAGGAAAATGACGAGTTCAAGGAGCACCTGAGCATGGTCAGTGCCCTGAAACGAATCGATATGAGCTGCATCGTTTTCTTCATAGGTATCCTCCTGGCGGTTGCCACTCTGGAGCACACCCATATTCTTGATACCTTGGCCCAATGGCTCAACAAGGCCATAGGACGAGAGGACATCATTGTCACCTTGATCGGTCTGGCCAGTGCCGTGGTGGACAACGTACCGCTCGTGGCGGCCTCCATAGGCATGTATCCCATGGCCACCTCTCCCACCGACAGCTTTCTCTGGGAGTTCATGGCCTATTGTGCAGGAACCGGCGGCTCCATCCTGGTTATAGGCTCTGCGGCCGGAGTCGCGGCCATGGGACTGGAGAAAATCCATTTTTTCTGGTACGCACGCAAAATTGGCGTTCTTGCAGCCATCGGCTACTTCGCCGGCATCTTTGTCTATATCATGCAATACAAGCTACTTCACTGACCATTTTTTTACCCCCAAAGCCACAACGATTCCTCCAAACAAAACTGCAGCAGCTACACGACATCTCCCCATCCACATAGCTCAGCCGGCAATAAAAAAGCACTTAACCAAAAAATGGCTAAGTGCTTTTTTTTAAAGATTTAACAATCGAAACTACACTGAAAATCTACTCCATCAGACTTTTTTCTTCGGTTGCTTGTCAATCTTTTCCTTTTCTTTATGTTTTTGTTTCTCGCCGCTTTGTTTCTGACTTTTCTCTTTATCTTTCTTGCCACCCTTGTCACCCATGGTCAGACTCCTCTCAAAATATTGTTTTTCAGATTCCGCATAAACAAAATCCCTGCGAAAGTATGCCTCACAACACTTCAGTTACTCAAACTATGATATCGCAAAAAAAATGAAAAAGAAGGGGTGCCGCCATAAATATTTACAGAGGTTCCAGGCAAAGGACAGAAAAGTAAATGTTTTTAACATGTTGCAAGAAGGCAACTTGCCAATTTCAAAGACGACGGAATTGGTAAATTGTCCCTCTATTTTCCTGATGCTGCCTGAACTAAGCAGCCCGGATTCCTTTTCCTGCTTGAAGTCGGTTTGCTGGCTGGTGCTTGTGGCGGCCAACCTGGTGCACTTGGTGCTGACGACGTTGCCACCCAGGACGTTGATATCCTTGCTGGCAAGCACCGTGGCCGGGTCACCGGACAGCGTCGTGCCCAGGGTAAGGTTATTGCCCGCACTCAGGGTAGTAGCGCCGCTGCCAAGAGTTTGCACCGCCGTAGCCGTGAGGTTGAGATCGTGCCCGGCGGTGTCAAAAATAGATCCGTCCCCTTTTCGTTAGAGGGCGTCTGCGTCTCGAACCCATGCGCGAGTTTGCCTAGATGATTCGACGCCATGAAGAGAACATCCTGACTTGGTTTCACATGCCCATCAATAACGGCACCGTTGAAGGGCTCAACAACAAAGCCAAGGTGGTCAGCCACAAGGCCTACGGGTTTCGAACAGCTGACCATTTTATCTGCAACCTCTACCACTGCTTGGCTAACTTACCGGCAACGCCGCTCATGCACAGATTTGTGTGAGAAACCCTTTATCAAACGTGCCTTGACATCCTCTTCGGCCTTCAGGCCGGAGAGGATGTCAATTACTTGAAATGGTTGCGATATATTCGCCGACAATTTGCCCCATGTCTTTGGGGAGAGATTGCTCACTTCCCAGTTCCCATACAGCAACAAAAACACCGTTGTTTATTGTTAAGACCTTTTCATTGACAACCTTTTGCGTCGCTTCATCTGTCAATTTTACATAAACGCTGATATAGGAAGATCCAGACAAAGGTCAACCCAAAAAACGCGCAGCAGAATTAACAATACGCATATCAAAAATTTTCGTATCAACAACAATAGCGTCTCTTTTTGTCGATCTGAATTTTGTTTATATTTCATTCATTTCAACTTTTTTATAAGAATTTTTATTTTTTAGATATAAAATTGCATTATTTTGAAATTGTTGCGTAGCATCACTGTAGTATTGAAGTATTTTATCGGTTGCCTGCGTTTTATTAAAAATAATATTTGCGTAAGTTGAAGACAATTTCTGCTCTTTCTTAACCGTATCTATTGATACGACTTCAAGTCTTCCAACATTTGCATATTCATGTCCCTCTGCAACTTGAGTTTGTTCCTGAGCAACATCTTGTTTTTTATGCCCACAAGCACACATGGTTGTCAGATTAATTGCCACCATCATACATTGTACAATTTTCATACCCTCACCTTGTTTTCATTAAAAGTTATGCCCTAGTGTCCCGTGCGGTTAGTCTCATTGTTTAATGATTATTTTGCTTTTTCCACTTTATCAAGAATACCATCGGCGCTTTTTGTGGTTCCTCACACAAATCTGTGCATGAGCGGCATGGGGGGACAGCTTACTTGTTTCTCTTAAATAAGTAAGGCGTCCCCTTATTTCCAGCCGTGCTCATGGGGTTACAGATCCTTAGCGGCCCCTTTCTTTGCTTTTTCAGCCTCCGCCAGTTTCTCCTGATCGTATGTTTCTTTTGAGTACATAAACAGCAAACCGTTCCCAGCTACCTCTTTATATTCAAGCATCATTCTGGTTTTTTTATCATCAAACCAAAAGTAACTTTCCATGAAACGATTAGGCTTTGCCCCTGATCCATATTTTACAAATACTGTTTCCTTCATCCTTTCAAAATTTGCGAGCCCAACAGTTTTGACACTGGCCCCGCAAAACTTACCATTCGCGAAAAGATACGATATAGATTTTATGTCAGCGTTACCTATCTTTAACGAATCGCCTTTAATTGAATAAATGTCTGCCCCAGCATCGTTGCCCGTATAAGAAAAATTCTTGTTTTTCTTCAGTTCCGTCAAAGACTCCCCCCACTTCATCCCCCTGAAACCATCAACCCCCTTCTCCGCGGCCTCGCTTGAGGATGATTTTGTCGCCTTGGCATATGTCTGCGGATTCTTACCAGCGCAACCGGAGACAATTATAAGGGTCAACATCGTAAAAACTATTCTTCTCATATCGCCCTCTTTAGTATTCTTTCCCTTTAAACACCACCACCCCAATTATCCGAAATTCAACGCCAGTCATGTCTTTAACCGGGTAACGATCATTGAGCGGCTTCAAAACACTTGGCCATGTCTACATTTTGCATCAAACTCTAGCGTCCAGCAAGAAAGAAAGCCTGTCGCTTCTTAAGCAAAAATCGAAGGGGGACACAGCTTACCTATTGCAAAGACGACATCAAGGATGTCCCACCATTTTACGCTATGCCGTGCAAAGTTAGCACCCCTCGTAACCCACACGCTCAAGAAACAGATGCGCCTCCTTTTCCCTTCTGCCGCAGGCCTTTTCCACCAGATTTCTTTTTAAGCTTCAACCACGTGTTTCGTTCTTGCTCATATTTCGCTTTATTGTTGGGCCGAATCAGAATGCGACGGTCATAGAGTTCGTTTATATAATTCTCGGAATCATCTACAGTCACCTTGACGTCAAGTATCCACTTCTTAACTTTTGCTGTCTCTTGTTCCAGTTTTTGCAGTGAAGGCTCGAACTCATTTATCTTCAGGTCCAAACGATCCATTTGCACATGGATCTCTCGAATCTGAGGTTCTATTTCCTCCAGTTCGGCAGCAGGTCTTCCCTGCTTGCGCATTTGGGTCTTCAGTGTAAATAATCGGTGCGACTTGTCAGCAGCAGCATGATATTCCTTGAAAAACTTATGCTGCTCATCCAAAATTTTGTTTTTCTCGCTTTCAAGTTCATCAAGGGCATATTCATGAGACCATAATTCTTGCTCCTTCCCGGTAAACCCCTTTCCGGAATATTCACCTGAATATTCAATTTCTGTTTTTTTAGTCTCCGTTTCTGTATCAGCACTAGCCATGTGATGAACAGGAATATCAATACCAAGCGAGATCATCTCCGCTATCCTTTTGGTTCCGGAGGCATAGGCCGTGTTGCGTACAGTATCGGCACTAACCCCTTGGCCAAAAATAAAGTACCCACCGCCACCCCGGCTGCGCCGCTGGCGCCGCCGGTCAACCCGCCGATAAGGGTGTGGGCCGCCAATCGCAGCACGCCGTTTGTGCCCCATTGATCCTCAAGGAATTTGGCTTGTTGTTCGAGTTCAATCTTTTTGGGGTCACCCTCGGGCAGCTTGGCCGCTTCATCGCGCTTATCCTTGGCTGCATCCGTTTGTGTCTTGGCGTAATCGCCCACCGCCTTGCTGGCAAGCTGTCCAAACTGCTGCGTAATCTGTAGACGCTTGAGTCTTGCAGACTTTCGATATTCAGGTTGCCGCCCACATCCGCCACCACCTTTTTACCTGCAACCACCGCGCCCTTGAGCGTCGTGTCGCCGCCGGATTCGAGAGTTGTTGTGTTACCCGCCGCAACATGGGTGTTGGTGAAGAGGATATCCTGTCCGTCCGCCTTGCCTTGCGAGCCGCTGGCGTTGAGCGTGACGCCCACGGCAACACCTTTCCCGAATTGGACCGCCACGCCAATGCCGCCGCTACTGCCCGAACTCTCGCGTTTCAGATCGCTCTCGCTCCGGGCCGCCACCAGGTTGAGCTCGTCTTCGGCCTGCAGGCGGATGTTGTTGCCGGCAGCAACCTGCGCCCCTTGCAGGGTGATATCGCTCTCCTTGCCCGCGCCCCTGGCCGTAATGCTGATATCCTTACCTGCCGTAACATTGGAAACTGCGGCGGTGTCGGCAGTTTCGGTGGTGGTGCTCTTATTCTGGCTGCCGCCCACGGTAATGGAAATGCCAAAGCCGCTTGCGGAGCCCTGCGGCGCGGAGGCCACGGCGTCAGCGGCATTCTTCGCGGCCATCACGGTCGAGGCCCCGGCAAGTACCTTCATCCGGGCATCCCTGGTGTCTTGTGCGGCCTGCTTCATCTGATACGCGGTTTGGAGCGCGGTGATAATCGGGTTGGTCAAGGCAATGGTCAGCCCGCTCTGCTCAAATTTGGTCTCGGTGGTGCTCTTGCCCGTCTCCCGCGCTTCAAGGATATTGACCTGCTGGGCATTGATATCGATATTGCCCTGCGGAGCCACCACGTTACTGCCCACCTGAGTATAGTTCCTGCCCGCTGCAATCAGGACATCGCCTTCGGTGCTACCGATGGTTGCGGCTGCCGCGCTGGTTTGCACTCCTTGCTGATCCGTACTCTGTTTGCGGGTGCCGATGGTAAACCCGATCCCGCCGGAACTGAGCAGCCCGGATTCCTTTTCCTGCTTAAAGTCGGTTTGCTGGCTGGTGTTGACCGCAGAGAGGATGTTGATGTCGCCTACCGCTGCCAGGGTAGTACCCTTGGTACTGACGACGTTGCCGCCCAGAACGCTGATATCCTTGCCGGCAAGCACAGTGGCCATGTCGCCGGACAGCGTGGTGCCCAAGGCCGAGGTCTGATTGAGGGTGTCGCGGGTTGTGATGGTCTTGCTGGAGAAAAACCCGCTTTCGGTGGACTGGCTGGCATCATCGTAGAAAACGTTGGCCTCGCCGGTGGTCAGATTGACATTTTTGCCCGCCGTCGCCAGCAAGGCACCCGCATCCGAGGTGACCGAAGCTGCCTTGAGGTTGAGATCATTGCCTGCGCTTAGCCGCAGGTCTCCATGGGTCTGGATAGTGGTGCCGATGTCGGTGAAGCCGGCCTCTTTGTGGTAGTTGTTGGCATCCCAGACAATGTTCTGCCGGTACGACTCCCGCACCGTGCTCAAATTCAGATTATTGCCCGCACTCAATACCGTCGCGCCCGTGCCCAGGTTCTGCACCTGGGCCCCAGTCAGGTTGAGGTTACGGCCGGCCAGGGCGGTGAGATTGCCGGTGCCGCCGGTCACATACAGCCCGGCAACCCGGTCGATGTTGGTGCGCTCACTCTGAACGTTGGCGCTGATGTTCGTAGTGGTGATGAGGTTCAAATCCCGACCGGCGGTGGCAAGCAGGCTGTTGTCAGCGCTGATGCTGCCGCCGATGGTGTTCAAATCCGTCCGCGCATGGACCGCAACATCGTTGCCCTGGATGCGGCCTCCCAAGTTCTGCACGTTCTCGGCAGTGAGCGCGACCACCTTGCGACCGGAAATGGTACCGGAGTTGCTCAGGTCGCCACTCAAGTCAAGGTTGACGCTGTCGCCGGAGAGCAAGGCACCGGAGCCTGTCAGGTCGCCTTCCTGCACCCGCACGTAAACCTGTGGCACCAAGGCCTGGGTGGTGCTGCCGTCGGCCAGGGTGATGGTCTGCTCCACCAGCCAGACCATCACCCTGGTGAGCGAAGCCATCTGGTCGGGGGTGAGGGCGACACCGGGCCGCAAGTTGTATTGCTTGGCAAAGGTGGCGCCGTTGTTCATCAGCGCCATGTACTCAACATCATCGCTGGCATAGCCCTCCAGGAATCGGCGCCCGGTGAGTTGGGCAATCTGCTCACGCACCAGCTTTTGCTCGTAAAAACCATCGCCCAGCCGCTTCTGGGTGGTGGCCGGATCGCAGGACAGGGCCCCCAGCAGGTAGTCGGAACTGAGCCATTGCCGGTAGTTAGCAAAACGCGGGTCGGTCTCAATCAGAGAGTGGCGGCTGGGATCGGACGTAACCACAAACAGGCTGTTGTTGGGCGCGGTGGTGTTGATCCCGCCGCTCCGCACC
>TBL_comb47_HYPODRAFT_10003231_pt1 | contig 19460 bp, 13 predicted proteins | sample TroBogypolimnion_40_FD_10682 | JGI IMG/M metagenome (IMG submission 10682) | reverse complement strand
TACGCCTGGGAGTTGAACCACGATGCGGTCGAGACCTTGCTGTTGGATCACGGGCTCGGCCACGCCCAACTCATTGATGCGGTTGTGCAAAGTGGTGATATTTTGCTTGATGGCTTGCTGCTGAACGCGACGGGCCGCCTCGGGCTTCAAATTCAAGGTGAGCTGCACATTTTCGGCTTGTTTTGAACTTTGAGCGGTGAAGTCAGGCCACTGGTCTTGCACCATGCGGGTGGCCGCTTGGAGGGCCGCGTCATCGTGAAACAGCACTTCTAAGGTTTGACCATTGCGGTTGATGCCGGCGTGTCGAATGTTGCTTTCGCGAAACGCCGTGCGCAAGTCCCCGCCCAAAGCCTCGGCTTTTTTGGTGAGTGCTGCTTGCATATCCACTTGCAGCATGAAATGAACACCACCGCGCAAATCCAGCCCCAAATACATGGGTGAGGCATTTAGCGAGGTGAGCCAAGCCGGGGAGCGCGACACCAAGTTGAGCGCCACAACATAGTCAGGATTGTTGCCATTGGGGTTGAGCGCTTTCTCGATGGCGTCCTTGGCTTTGAGTTGATCCTCATTGCTGGCAAAGCGCACTTTGAAGGTGTTTTTGTCAAAACTGCTCGCTTGAGTTTTGACCCCCAAGGAGGCCAGTGCGGCGTCAACGCTGGCGGGCAAATCGGTTGGCAAAGGCCGAGAGGGCTTGGCGCTAGAGACCTGAACCGCGGGGGCCTCGCCAAAGAAATTGGGCAAGGTGTAGAGGCCCCCCACCAAGAGGGCCAAGGCGATGGTCACGTATTTCCAAATGGCGTATCGGTTCATGGCAAATTCAGTCTAATAAAAAAATCACTCAGGTCCAAAAATCAAAGGCCAAGGTGGGCTCAGGCGGTAAGGGCGTTAAGGGCTTTTAGGGTTTTAAGGGCTTTAAGCGCCAGCGCCAGCGCCCAATTTAAAAAAAGTTAAAAGGAGTGATGGGGCCGTCACCCCAAGCCGCGCCAGAGTCAGCCTGTGGCGTGCTGTTTTATAGGGACTTGACCGAGCCCTTGGGCAAAATTTGGGTGACCGCTGAGCGCTGCAATTGGATCTCGACGCCACGGGCAACCTCAAGGCTGATAAAGCTGTCGCTGATTTGGGTGACTTTGCCCAAAAAGCCACCTGCGGTGGACACCTCGTCACCTTTGGCCAAGGCGTCCAGCATGGTTTTGTGTTCCTTTTGACGCTTCATTTGTGGACGAATCATCACAAAATAAAGCACGGCGAACATCAAAACCAACGGCAACATGCTCATCAGTGAGGAGCTCAAATCGGTGGAGGCAGCAGCAGCAGGTGCAGCTTGCGCAAATGCAGAGGATATAAACACAGGAATCTCCTAGGAAACAGGGACAAAAGACCAACAGCTTGAAGCCGCAAAAGCAACACTCAAAGCAAACAAGGCGTCATCAAGGGGCCTTGGGCGACAGCTGGCAATGCCCAGTCAGCCCCTCCCCTCAAAACCTTTGATTGTATGCGTTGGGGCCAAGGGTCGCGCACACGCCCCAAAAAGTCACGCAAGGGCATGAAAAGCCGTTGGAAACCAAGAAAGTAGGGAGCTTGGCACAGCACCCTTGATCAGATGGCCTAGCTCAGATGGCTCGATCAGCTAGATGGAGCGCTCGTGGCGCGTCATTGCGGCCAAAGCACCCAAAGCCGCAAGGGGTGTTTGACTTGATTGGCCCAGTCGCCAGCGGCGTCCCCCGAGCCTGCAAAGAGATCGGCGCGCACCGCCCCATTGATGGCGCCTCCCGTGTCTTGGGCCAGCACCAAGCGGTTGAGGGCCGGTCGCAAGGTGGGCGCTGACAGCCACAAGGCACTGCCCAATGGAATGCTCAAAGGGTCGATGGCGACAGAGGACATGGGCATGAGGGCCGTCCCCCAAGCGCCCTTGGGGCCTGCGACCTTGTTGCCGGTGTCCGCGGACAAGGGTGCGATGGCAAAGAAAATGTAGCGTGGATTACTCCAAAAGGCTTCTTGCGCTCGCTCAGGGTTGGCCTTGAGACTGGTGCGCAGCCCGCTCCAAGAGGCATCCCGGGTGAGGCCTTGATCGAGCATCCAGCGCGCCATGCTTTGGTAGTGCTGCTCGTTGGAGGCGGCAAAGCTCACCCGAAAAGTCTTGGATTCACCGCTATCTATCCGCACCAGCAAACGCGCAGAGCCTTGGACGTGAATGACCATGACGTCCAAGGGGTCAGACAGCCAAGCGATTTCTCGGCCTTTGAGTTCTTGCGGTGTGCCGCGTGCGCTTTCAATGTCTTTGCGCGTGAGCCAAGGCTGACCGGGTTTGATCAAAGCGGGCCAGCCCAAAGGGGGCGCGTACAAGGGATACTTGAAGGTCTCGCTGGGACTCAGGGACGCGTTGAAGGTGGGTTCGTAGTAGCTGGTGAGCAGGCCCATGCTCTCACCCTCCAAACTTTGGACCCGGTAGGGTTGCAAATGACCCATGAGCCAGATGCGTTGCTCGTCTAAACTCGACAAACTCATGGGCCTGAGTTCTTGGCAAAAGCCCAGGTAAGCGCTGTGGGCCTGCTCACACAGGGTGAGCAAGGTGCTCCAAAGGCTGGACATGGAGGCCTCTTGGAAACCGGGCAAATCGTCCCAAGACGCACTCACCCAGAGGCTTTTGATGGGGGTTTGCGCAGTGGGCGACAAGCGTGCGGTGGCCGCTTTGGTGTTGGAGAGGGGTGCTGGGCTGGGTGCGCCAGATGGGCCAGATGGGCCAGTTGGACCCGATGCGTCCAATGGACTTGTCGAGCTTGCGGATGCAGGTGCCACTGCCGTGCCAACGTTGGTGCTGCTGGGCGGTGTGACCAGGTTTGCCACTGGCTTGGTGGCCGTGGATAGGGGCGTTGGTGGGGATGATGGTATGGACGGTATCAAGGGTATTGATACAGGCAGGGGTACGGGCATGGATGCGGGCACGGGGCTGCTGGCGTCAGGGCGTTGTAAACTGGTGGGTGAGCTGCACGCCGATAAAAAGCCCGCACCCAATGAGCCTAAAATCCAGATCACATTCCAAGTCAAACAAAAGCGTTTCATGATTTATATTTTGCTCGAAGCTTTCTTGGCCGGCATGATCTTGGTGGGAATTGTTTGGTGGACCATGTTCTCCGGGCGGCCGGGCGGAGAGCGCAGCAGTGCCCCTGACGATGAGCGCCCCAAGCTCGACGCCAAAGATACCCCGAGCAAGCCCTGAGCCGGGCCAGCGTCAAAGCGTTTGGACATCCCCATAGCCTTGTGCATCAGAGTCGCCGGTGCTGCAAGGCGGGCAGTTTGCGACGGTCTTGTTCCATGGCGTCGCGACTGAGTTCGGCCATCACCACGCCCACCCCTTCGGTTTTTTCCGCCAAAACCACCCCCCAAGGGTCGACCAACAGGGAGTGTCCATGGGTTTGCCGCTGGTTGTCGTGCATCCCGCTTTGTGCTGGGGCCACCACATAGGCCAAATTCTCGATGGCGCGGGCTTTGATCAAGGTCTCCCAATGGGCCAGTCCCGTGGTGCGGGTGAACGCACTGGGCACCAACAAAATATCGGCACCTTCGGTTGCATAGGCTCGGTAGAGCTCAGGAAAGCGCAAGTCGTAGCAGATCGACATGCCGATGCGCCAGAGCGCACCACTTTTGTCTTGCAACTCAAAAAGGGTCGGCTTGGCCCCGGCGAGCAAACTGCGGTGTTCATCGTACTGCTCGGTGTCGGTTTTGAACTGGAACAAATGCATCTTGTCGTACCTGGCCACGCATTGGCCTTGGGGGTTGAAGGCCAAAGAGCTGTTGTAGACCTGGGGAGACGGGCCCTCCAGGGTGGCGGACAAGGGCAAACTTCCGGCCACAATCCACAACCCAAGGGACTGGGCCGCTTGGGCCATGCTCTCTTGGATCGGGCCCGAGCCCCAGGGTTCTTGGATGCGCAGTTTGTCCGCGTCGCGCAGGCCCATCAAGCAAAAGTATTCGGGCAACACAGCCAATTCAGCCCCTTGTTGTGCGGCTTGTCGCAGCAGATCCAAAGCTTGCAAGAGGTTGACCGCGCAGTCGCTGGTGCTGGTCATTTGAAGGGCGGCAACTTTCATGGGGGGGGCTCCTGGGGGGTGTCCAATTTGGTCACCTGTGGGTCTTGCCAACTCCCACTGATGTGAAAGGTCCGGGTGCTCGCCTTGATCAAGGGTTGGCGAAGGACATATTGGGCTAAAAAGCTGGTGAGTCCCACCACGGGATTGATGGTGCTGTAGATCAAGGAGGCCGTCCCTGCGTTGATCTCGGGAATCACCACCACGCGCACATCTTGTGACTCCTGTGCAATGCTCGCTTGTCCTTCGAGCATGACGGCGGCAGACACACCATTCATCACCAAGTTTTGCGTCGAAGCGTTGCCGTGTGCAAGACTCACGTCCCCGCGGATATTGTCAAAGGCAAAACCTTCACCAAACAAATCGCGGAAATCCAAGGTCAAGCGCCTGGGCAGGGCCTGCAAATTGAGCACCCCCAAGAGTCTGGAAGCCCCAGGTTCGGTTTTAAGGAACTGTCCGCGCTCGATATCGAGGTTCATTTGCCCACTCAATTGATCAAAATTGGGATTGATCAAAGAGCCCCCCCAAGAGATTTGCCCCTTGAGATGGCCCTTGCCGTTTTTGAGCACACCTTTCATGCCAAAGCGGTCCAATACATTGCCGGCGTTGCCAATGGCCAGATCGAGCTTGAGTGCGGTTTGGGGTTTGGGGTCGCTCACGCTGGGTCCCCAGTGGCCTGAGGCGCTCAGGGTGGCGTCTGGGTTGCTGAGAGTGAGTGGGTCGAACTGCCACACCGTTTGGCCGGCGGGGTCAAGGCTAGAGTGGGTGTTGAATTGAAGTTTGCCCAAGGGGTGGCCTTTGAGTTCGAGCTCATCGACCGACAAATTGAGCCATGACAACAGCGAGGTGTTTTGGCTCAGCAAGGGGTCCGAACTTAAAGGGGAACTGGGTGTGACGTTCAAATAATTCAAATGGGCGTTGAGTCCTCGTTTGCTCGCATCACCTGAAAGCAAGAGGTCTACATTGCCGCGCAACTCTTGAGACTCGATTTGCGCCAACCAGTGGTCTGTTTGTCGTGTGGTGCTCAGGTGCATTTGATGAAAATTGCGGCCTTGAACGGTGAGCGTTTGCGCACGCAGGTTCATGTGGGTGGGCATGCTCTCGGCCGTGCGTTCGAACCCTAGGGTGGTGCTGGCACGCACGGGGTCTTGCGAAGTGCTGATGGGGGAGATGGGCGGCCCGTTGCTGCAAGTCTTATTGCCCGTGGTGTCCGAGCTCATGGGGTCCATTTGGTGATAGGCCGCTAGCCAGTCGTCCACAGACACCTGCGCGGCTTGCAGCTCCAAGTCCCACCCTTGGGGTGTCGAGCGAATGGGGGGCGTGACCTTGCTGAGCCAAAGGGTGGGGTTGATTGCCGCCGTCATGGTGTTGGGGCTTGCACCGGGTTCTGGCGACTGCAGGCTCAAGGCGCCTTTGTAAATGCGGGTCGTTGCGGTATTGTTGTCAAGAAAGAAGCGCATCAGAAGTCGGTCCGACAAGACCAAGCTCAAGCGCTCAAGGTTCAAATGGCTGTTGTTGGCCGTGAGCTTGTAGGGAAGAGACTCAAAACTCAAGGCCATGGTGCTTGCCGCGCTTTTGTTCAAGGGCTCAGGCCCAGACACCGACAAGCCTTGTAGCGTTGAGTTCACGCTCAGCTCAACCCCCTCGGGGTCACGCGCCGAAATGGTGGCGGTGTAAGCGGTGCCCCCTTGGGTGAAGGCTCCCAAGCCTGAGATCCAACCGAGCTCACAGGCTTCTTTCAAGCCTTGTGAGGTCAACTGGCCGTTCACGCGAAGTTGAAGGAACTCGGGATTGGAGTTGTTGATGGTGGTGTTGGTGTTGGTGTTGGTGTTGGAGCCCAGTGCGCTGCCCAGCGCGCTCGCATTGAAGCCACCTTCGATGCGAGCATCTCCGCCAAGCGCATGAACTTGAACATTTTGCAAGTTCATGGTGTTGTCCGTGAAAGCGATGAGGCCCTTGGCACGGGTGAGAAGTGGGGTGCCTGGCGCGATTTGCAAATCGTTGTTGAAAAAGCTGAGCGAGCCTTGAACTTTGCTGCGCTCGATTTGCAGGAGCGGTAAGTTGAGTTTGAGTTTCAACTCCGCAGGGCCACGGGCAATGGCTTTTTGCAGTGCGTTGGACAACAAGCCAGACACGGCTGAGTGATTGAGCACGGTGAGCATGTCGGGCAAAGCCGAGCGGCTTTCGGCCAACACCTCAAGGTTCGGAGACAACAAGTCGGGGAGATGAATCTCCACGCGTGGCCAAAAAAGCCTTGTCTCGGCACTCATGTAAGCGCTCGCTTTGGTGATCGATAGGTTTGGGCCGGTGATGTTGAGCTCCCCTTGTGCATCGACTAGCCCAGGCCATTCACTGCTCAAACTGGCAGCACTGCTCCCTCCAAGGGGTGGCGAAGTGGGCAAGGCGCTGTCGAGGGCCGTCTTGGATGGGGTCTTGGGGTAATAATTCAGGCCCACATGGTTGAGACTGGCCCGGATGGACAATTCACCTTCGCGCGGATTCTTAAAGGGAATGGCGTTCAAGGGCCCATGAATTTTGATGCTGCCACTGCTGGCAAAGCCTTGTGTCAAGGCCTCTTTGAGGTATTGGCGCACAGGAGCATTGATCGCTTGCGGCAAGTATTTATAAAGCGCTTTGGCTTCGAGGTGATGGACTTGGGCGTCAAGGTCCAAGAGGCCTGGGTCGCCCAGGTCGCCCAGGTCGCCCGGGTTACCTTGGCCGCCCTGGTCGCGCAGCTCGGCAGGGCTTTGGCCTTTCATGGCTCTCTTGACGGTGCTGGCCCTGTGCCAAGCGCGTTGCCAGTCAAACTTGAAGTGAGCCGAGCCATCGGTGTTGTCGATGAGGCCATTGTTAACATGGATATGGAGTTGTTCAGCATTGTTTTCCCAAGCGACATCGGCCAAGAATTTTTTCATCTCGATGCGGGGCTCTTCCAATGCGCCTAAAAAATCTGCAAATCCGTCTGAGATCGACACATTGGCGTGGCCTTGGTGCTCAGAGATGTCGAACACGATGTCGGCACCTTTGATGCTCGGGATGTGGGTGAGCCATGGGTTGGGACTCGTGGGGATTGTCTGACCAGTCAGACCCTGTGGGGCCGGTTTTGCGGCGGCACGGTCCCCTCTAGAAAACCCCTGCAAATGGCCTTGCAGGCGGAACTGGGCAAGGCTCGCAAAGGGATTGTCGTCCCCGGTATTGGGTTTGCTCGGTGCGGGTCTGGGCTCGGGGGGGGTGGCCGGGAGCGCATTTGAGGACAGCACAGGACCTTTTGTGACGGCAAGCGGGCCAGGGGTTGGGTTCGGCGGGTCGGGTCGCAACAGTTTTTTGGCCTCTTGTAACATGTCAGCCAGACCCGGCTTGGCCGCTGGTGTTGGGGTCTCGCTGGTCCATGAGGCGCTGAAATCTTTGAGCTCTCCTTTGAGATTGAGAGCTCTGAGCAGTGCCGTCACCGCATGGTCGGGGGCGATTTTTTCAGACACTTGGGTGAGATGGTCCAAGGACGCTTGCGCGATATTGATCTCCCCTTGTGCTCCAGCCGACCAAGGTTGCGCGGTGTCGGACAGGCGCAAGCGCAAATGCGACAAATTCCAGGCCTGGGGCTGACCCGCGACTTCTACGGCCAAGGCGTCGGTCTCCCATTCCCGCCCGCCTCTCCAGGGCTTGGAGCGCAAGCGTCCATGCGCTGAGTTCAAGATCAGTGCCGAGCTCGGTGACAAAGACGGGGTTTTGATATTGGACAAAGAGACGTCCAAGACTTGGGAAGTGAATGAGCCGCTGCTCACATCGCTCCAAAAGCGAAACCAACCTACTCCTTGGAGGCTGCTTGCACCAGAGGCGCCCAAAGCGTATTTCAAGACGGTGGCGAGCTCAATCTCTTGGGCCTGGGCATAGACTTGGCCAGACCACTGCGACCACTGCCCGGGGTGCAAGCTGAGCAAGGGTTGGTGCATTTGAGCGCGAACACTCAAGGGCATTGCGGCCGCATTGGAGACATCCGAGTCAAGCGCAACGGTGTGGCTCAATAGGCCATTTTCAACTTGAATGGACAAGCCTTTAAAGTGGCCTGTCTCTCCCAGGTGCAGCTCATCGAGCCAGTCCAACTCGGTATTCTTGGCGGAAAACGAATGAATTTTAAAAAAAGTGTCCGCCATGCCACTCTGGCCAGAGTCGCCCAAGCGGTTGTCACCCAACCACCATTGGCCTTGGTCGTCCAAACGGGCATGGATGTGCAGTCCCTCTAAGTCCAAATGGTCCAAACTGGCGCGCAACACCGAGGCCCAAGACAGGCTCAACCAGGCGTCGTTCACGCTCAACACCTGGGTTTGATGCTCATCCAGTGCGGCCAGGCCCTTTAAATGCAGCGTGGGCCAAAGGCCTGTGGTTTGTGCCTCCAAAGTGTCGATGTGAACCTGCAGCTTCAATGCCGCACTGGCTTGACGCTCAAGGGTGGGGCGCAGCACATCAATTCGAGGCAAAATGAGCACATGGGCCAAGGTGAAGAGCCCCAAGGCCAAGACCCAAAAGGCAACACAAAGCCACAGCAAAGCACCGCTGACAGAACTCACCCAGCGCCAAAGGCGCAAGGAGCGGGGTGCTGTGTCGGTGGATGTTGGGGTCATGGAAGGCGACTCAAGAAGGGGAATACAGGGTGAGGGGAATTATTACAGGGTTCCAAGAAGAAGGGGATGGGACGAACCCATCTTACTCAATGCCTCAGACGTTTTCTGAGGGGTCTCGCTACGCCCGGCGGGTTCGTCAACGTTACGCCTTGGACCTCGAAGCCTTGGCCCCGGGCCTGCCGCAAGAAGCCCATTTGAGGCGAGCACTCGAGGCCCTGCAAAAAACCTATTCGCTGGCCAGTGCACTGCGAATACTTCGGCAATTGGTCATGGAGCGCTTGCTGAGCCTTGATTGTGACGAGGCCTTGGGTCTGAAAGACGTGATGCTGTGCATTTGTACCTTGGCGCAATTTGCCTTGGCCAAGGCGTCTGAGCAGGCCCGTGATGAACTCGCCGCTTCATGGGGTTTGCCGCAAAACGCCCTCGGGGCTGAGGCGCACATTTGGGTGGTCGCCATGGGCAAGCTCGGTGCCAAAGAGCTCAATGTCTCGAGCGACGTCGATCTCGTCTATGTGTATGAAGAGGATGGCCAGACCAGCGGAGAGCGCCACCACGTGGGCGCGCAGTCCATCTCCAACCAGGAGTATTTTTTGAAGTGGGCGCGAAAAATGTCTCAGCTCATTGCCCAAGTCAATGAGCATGGCTTTGTCTTTCGCATCGACTTGGCCTTGAGACCCTTCGGGCGTGCGAGCGTGAGCGCTTTGCCCCTGGCAGCTTTGGAGACTTATTTCAAGCAAGATGCGAGACCTTGGGAGCGTTTTGCTTGGCTCAAAGCACGGGTTTTGGGGCTGCACAGCAGTGCGCATGTGCTCGCCTCTAAAAAATTGTCTGCCCTCATATTGCCGTTTGTGTTTCGTCCTTATTTGGACTTCAGCTTGCTGCAAGCGATGCGCCAAATTCATCAACAAATCCAAGATCAAGCACAAAAGGATGCGCGCAAACACCACGGCCTCATCGACATCAAACTCGGGCGGGGTGGAATACGCGAAATCGAGTTTGGCGTGCAATTGCTGCAACTCGCTCGGGTGGGCACGCACCCCGAGCTGAGAACGCGCTCAACCCTCAAAGCGATTGAATACTTGCGTGCGGCGCATCTTTTGGAGCAAGAAGAGGCGCAGCAGTTGCAAGAGGCCTATGTTTTTTTGCGGCGACTCGAGCATCGCATTCAGTACTTGGACGATCAGCAAACCCACCGCCTGCCCAGTGCCGCTGAGGATGTGCGCTGGTTGGCGCTGTGTTTGGGGTTTGCAAGCCCAGAGGCTTTTGAAGCAGCGCTCAAGTCGCACCAATATTGGGTTCAAGCTTATTTTGATCGCTTGCTCGCACACCCCGAGGTGAGCGAGAGCGCCGTGATGGGGAGCGCGCCCTTGGCGCCCCAGACGGGCGAGCCCAATGGGGCTTCAAAGTCGAGTGGCAGCGCCCCGGCACAGGACCCTTTAATCGACCCTCTAATCGACCCTGTAAGCGAACCGTTGCGCGACCCTGTTCGCACAAGTGCTGAGCGAACACTTTGCCGCTTGCTTCAAGTGCTAGGGACTGTGCGCAAATCTTGGGTTTGGGTCTCCCCTGAGGTGCCGAGCAACACCACTCAAGATGACGGGCATGCGGTCTTGAAAGACGCTGACGTCGAACTCGAACTCAATCTCCTGCCCCTTGCCTGGTCCAAGTGGCTCGCATCTTTAAGATCGACCCAATCCACGCCTCTGATGCAAGACCGCCTGGAGCGCACGATCACGGTGCTGTCGCGCGCTCGCGCGTGGTTCGAGCATGCAGACGTGCAAGGTGCGCAAATTCTTTCCTGGCTTGAGTGGATGGAGCCCTTGCTCAAAAGAGACAACTATTGGGTGTTGCTGCACGAAAACCCAAGCGTTCACCTTCGGCTGTTGCGGCTCATGACGGCCTCCCCTTGGAGCCAAGCGTATTTGAAGGCCCATCCTGCCGTGATCGACCTTTGGCTCAAGCCCCATTGGATCGAAGAGCGTTTTGACACGAACGCCTTTGTCAGCACCTTGCAGCGTCGCAAGTCGGCATTGGAGAGAATAGGGCAAGGTGAGGAAGAGCAACTCCTTGGGGTGATAAGACGCGAGCACCAAGCCCAAATGTTTCGCATTTTGACGCAGGATTTGATGGGCCACTTGACACTGCAAGAGGTGGGGGACGAATTGAGCGCCTTGGCCGATGCGGTGCTCAGTGTGTGTGCCCAATGGGTTTGGTGGCGGCTCAATCCCGCCTGGGTGCGTGATCTGCCCTTGGCCGTCATCGGTTACGGCAAGCTTGGCAGCAAGGAGTTGGGCTATGGCAGTGATTTGGACTTGGTCTTGTTGTACGACGATCAAAGTTCGATCACGCAAGAGCAATTCACGAAAATGGCCCGGCAAATGATCCATTGGATGACCCTCAAAACAGCCCAGGGCTTTCTTTATGAGGTCGACAGTGCCTTGAGGCCCAATGGCAACGCTGGCTTGTTGGTGAGCGCCTTTGCCGCATTTGAGACCTATCAACGGCAATTGGGGGCCAACAGTGCTTGGACTTGGGAGCACCAGGCCTTGACCCGGGCGAGGTTTTGTCTCGGCCCGAAGGCCTTGTCTGAGCGTTTTGAGAGCCTCAGGGTTGAGGTCTTGTGTGCAAAACGTGACCCCAGGGTGTTGGCCCGAGAGGTGCTTGAGATGAGGCAAAAGATGTGGGCGAGCCAAACCATGTCTGGGCATCTCTTTGACCCCAAAGCAAGCCCTGGTGGCATGATCGATGTAGAGTTTGTCGTGCAATTTGTGGTGTTGGCGCACGCCCACCAATACCCCCAATTGGCCCAAAACATGGGCAATATGGCCTTGTTGATGCTTGCGCAAGATTTGGGATTGATCCCGTCACCACTGGGGGGGAATGCGGCAGCGGCCTATCGTGAGCTTCGGCGCAGACAACACCAGTCAAGGCTGCACGAGAAGGCCTTGCGTTGTGACCCCAGTGAATGCGCGGGCCCCATCGCGGCGGTCAAAGCCTTGTGGGCCAGTCAGTTTGAGACCTGAGGTTTCGCTGCGCTCAAGGTGAGGTGCAATGGAGGGTTGTTGGTTTGTGTGCGGTTGTGGGTAGGGTTGTGGGAGGGGTGCGTCAATGCCCGTAGCACCCAGCCTGCCTCAGCGTGTTGGCATGGACTGGATCAATTCCACCAATTTTGTGGTGGAGTAGCCGCTCACAAAGGGGATGGTGGTGGCGAGGCCGCCTGTGCTTCGCACCCACTGGGCCTCGGCCAAGGTATCCATGTTGTAGTCCCCGCCTTTGACCAAGACATCCGGTCGCAAGGCTTGGATGATCGCCAAGGGCGTGTCCTCTTCAAACCATGTCACCAAACTCACGCTTTGCAAGGCCGCCATCACGTGGGCCCGGTCCAAGAGCGTGTTGAGCGGGCGCTCAGGGCCTTTGCCCAAGCGCTTGGCCGAGGCGTCGGTGTTCAAGGCCACGATCAAGTGCTGGCCGAGTTGGCGGGCTTTTTCCAAATAGCTGACGTGGCCTTTGTGCAAGACGTCAAAAACGCCATTGGTAAACACCACCAGACCTTGTGCTTTGAGGGCTTGGCATTGCCTGGCCGCCTCTTCGGGGGGGACAATTTTGTCTTCAATGGGCAGGGCCCTGGGTTGGGGGGTCAGGCTGGTCGGGGTCATGGTGAGGAGGTGTTTGGCCTAAGCCCTTGTAAAAAAGGGCCATTGCGAGAATGCGCCAAGAGTAGTTAAAATTTCTTGTAATAAAAAATGGCAAAAATGCCAAGATGACGCTAGAGTTTAAGCCCATTTACCGCGATCCCAAGATCCCTAAATCCCAAGAGGCGGTTGGGCTCGACTTGTCAAACCTGGACTCGGGGTCCACCCCCGCACTCGTCTCGTCATGACTCGGGCACCAGTTTGAGCGAGACTTGTTAGATGGACCCTCACCCACTTGAGACTGTTTTCCCCATGAATATTCGCTGTCGCCTCTTTGAACACGTGCTGTTGGCCTTGGCCGCCCTGATGGTCCTGCCCGCTTGGGCGCAAATCGCCGCCAGCAGCACGGCATCTGCAGACCATGCGCCCAGTGCCCCAGCCGCTCAAAGCCAGTGCCCTGTCGTGCTCAACTACCGGGTGTTGAGACTACAAGACGAGAAGGCCCAAGACTTGTGCCAATACGCCGGTCAAGTCGTGTTGGTGGTCAACACCGCTTCTTTTTGTGGCTTTACCCCCCAGTACAAAGGCCTCGAAGCCCTATATGACAAATACAAAAGCCGTGGCTTTGTGGTGCTGGGGTTTCCATCGAATGATTTCTCACAAGAACCCAATGGCAATGCGGAGATTGCCGACTTTTGCGAAAGCACCTTTGGGGTGAAGTTTCCCATGTTCACCAAAACCGCGGTGAAGGGCGACTCGGCGACACCGCTGTTCAAGACCTTGGCCAAGCGCACGGGCACCACGCCGAAATGGAATTTTTACAAATACTTGATCTCCCGAGACGGTCAAAAGATTGTGAGTTATTCCAGCATGACCACACCCCAGGACAAAGACTTCTTGAGCGAACTCGACATGGCGCTCAACGCTCGAGCCAATTGAGATGGCTTCTATGAAGGTGGCGGTGGTGGGTTCAGGTGTGGCAGGCTTGAGTGCAGCCCATGCCTTGAAGGATCATGTGCAGGTGACCTTGCTTGAAGCCAATGCCTATTTTGGCGGACACGCGCACACCGTGGATGTTCGCTTGCCCAATCGGTTGGGTGAGATGCAAACATTTGGCGTGGACACGGGTTTCTTGGTCTTCAATGAAAAAACCTATCCGGGTCTATTGGGCTTGTTCAAACGCCTGAATGTGGCGGTGGCCAAATCGGACATGTCTTTTTCCGTGCAAGCCCTGGATCCAAAGCGTTCGAGTCAAGATCAAGTGAGTGTGAGCCAAGAGCAGACACTTGAGTGGAGTGGCAGCAACCTCAATGGCTTGTTTGCCCAGCGGCGCAATTTGCTCAACCCCATGTTTTTGAGGCTGATGGCCGAGATCCTGCGGTTCAACCGCATTGGCAAACGGTGCGCGCTCGAGTTGGCCAAGCCCCATGACGCTTCACGGCCCCCTTGGATAGACTGGAGCGTGGAGACTTTTTTACAGCAGCATGGGTTTTCAAACAGCTTCCAAGCGCATTACCTCTTGCCCATGTTGGGTTGCATTTGGAGTTGTCCCACACAGCAAATGTTGCAATTTCCGGTGGCCAGCATGATCTCCTTTTGCCACAACCATGGTTTGCTGCAAGTGATGGATCGCCCGCAGTGGTACACCGTGCAGGGTGGCTCCAAGCACTATGTGCAAAAAATATTGGAAGGCTTGCCCGATGCCCGCTTGAGCACACCGGTCACGGCCATCAAGCGGCATCCAAGCCATGTTGAACTGCTCACCCATCAAGGTCTGGAGAGATTTGATGCGGTGGTGCTGGCCACCCACGCGCCACAAGCCTTGGCGCTGCTTGAAGACCCCAAGGCGGTGGAGCGAGACCTCTTGGGTCGAATTCGCACCCAAGACAATGAGGCGATCCTTCACTGCGATGAGTCGGTCATGCCGCAAAGCCGGCGGGCCTGGGCGGCGTGGAATTTTGAGTCGAGTGCCCGTGCTGCTGGTCAAGCAAACCCCTCGAGAGTTTGTTTGCATTACTGGATCAACCGCTTGCAGCCCTTGCCATTCAAAGACCCGGTGTTTGTCAGCATGAACCCACTGCACGGCCTGGATCCTAGCAAGGTTCTGGGTCGCTTTCACTATGCCCACCCGATCTTTGACGCCGCAGCGGTGCAGGCCCAAGCGGACATCCCGCGCTTGCAAGGTCTTGAGCGAACCTGGTATGCCGGGGCTTGGATGGGACACGGTTTTCACGAAGATGGCTTTAGTGCAGGAGAGCGTGCAGCAAGGTCTTTGCTGCAGGCGATTCAAGCAGGTGCCCTCACATGACCCAGGCCACGGGATATATCGGCTTTGGTCGAGTGGGGCACGAAAGAATGGGTGAGAAAACCCATGCCTTTGAGCATGCCAGTTATTTTCTCATGCTGCCTTTGCGAGACATGGCTCGCCGTGGGATTGAATCCTTGGCCCTGAATCGTTTTGCGCCCCTGTCTTTTTACGACGAGGATCATGGCGACGCCAGAGGGCCAGGTGCTGGGGGTGCGCTGGAATGGTTTGATGAAATGCTCACTCGCGAGGGCATTACAGGGGTGGATGGCGAGGTTTGGCTGCATTGCTTTCCCAGGGTTTGGGGCTATGCCTTCAAGCCCGTGAGTTTTTGGTACGCACACGACTCGAGCGGCGAGTTGCGGGTGGTGCTCGCGGAGGTGAACAACACCTTTGGCGAGCGGCATTTTTACTTGCTGAGCAACCCCGCCTATGGCAGAACCCTAAAAGCCAACAAAGTGTTCCATGTTTCTCCGTTTTGCCAGGTGAGCGGGCACTACGAATTTCGCTTCATGACCTTGCCACCTCCCACGGCGTGGCATGATTTGGATCAAGCCACCTCAAGCCCAAAACCCAAAACCGTGGCCCGAATTGAATACCATGACACTGAGGGTTTGCGCCTGAAAACCAGCGTGAGTGGTGAGCTCGAGCCCTTGACCCGGCGCAGTGCACAGCGCGCCTTGTGGCGTTACCCCATGATGACCTTGGGCGTGATGTTTCTCATCCACTGGCACGCTTTGCGCCTTTGGATTAAGAGGGTGAGTTTTGTGAGTAAACCGATCCCGCCGAGCACCGTGGTGACCCATTCAAGCCCACCTCCTTGAGGATTCACTTTTTTAATTTTTCAATGGTATTTGCGCATGAGTTCGAACTTCACTTCTTCGCCAAAAGAGACTTTGACAGCGTCTTTGCAACCCGCAGCGAGCAACCCCCGAGACGAATACCCGAGGGCGACATTGACCGCCACGCCACTGCCGCGAGCAGCCAAGCAACTGCTGGCCTTGTTGGAGCGCATTCCACGAGGTGGCTTGAGGGTTACCGGTCCTGATGGCTTTGAGCGAACCTTTGGTCAAACCCTTGGGGGTGTGGACGCGCAAATCCACATCTTGGATTGGCGCATGTGCCAAGAGACCTTGAGGTTTGGCGACATTGGCTTTGCCGAGAGTTACTTCAAGCAGTATTGGCACACGTCCAATCTGACGGCTTTACTCAATTTTTTATTGATCAATCGACAAGCCGTGGATGAGGCGCTTTATGGCGCTTGGTGGGGCCGACTTGCCTATTCGATCAAGCACTTCTTTAATCGCAACACCAAAAGTAAAAGTCCCAAAAACATTCAGGCCCATTACGACTTGGGAAACGCTTTTTATGAGCTGTGGCTTGACGACGGCATGAACTACTCATCGGCCTGGTTCAACGGCAACACCGGCCAAAGCTTGCAAGACGCGCAGCTCGCCAAAACACGGCGGGCCCTGAGAATGGTGGGCTTGGGCACCAAACCCGGCCAAAGCCTATTGGAAATTGGTTGCGGTTGGGGGGCCTTGGCCGAAACGGCCAGCCTTGAATTTGGTGCCCAGGTGAGCGGGGTGACGCTCAGCGTGGAGCAATTGCGCTTTGCGCAGGTTCGCATGAAGGACGCGGGCGCCCCAGCGGACCTCAGGCTACAAGACTACCGTGACATTCCTGGCCAAGCCCAATTTGACGCGGTGTGCTCCATTGAGATGATGGAGGCCGTGGGCAAGGCTTATTGGGGGGAGTATTTCAGCACGATCCACCGCCAGCTCAAGCCCGGTGGCTTGGCCTGTATCCAAACCATTGTGATTGCCGATCAGTTTTATGACCGCTACGAAAAAGGGTCTGACTTTATCCAAGAGTATATTTTTCCGGGGGGCTTTTTGCCCAGCCCCAAAGTATTTCGTCAAGAGGCCACCAAGGCTGGGTTTTTTGTCGTAGACGCGTTTGAATTTGGTGAAGATTATGCCCAGACTTTGAGACTTTGGGCTGAGCGCTTTGAGCAGGCAAAGGTGCGGGTTAAAACGCTTGGATTTGATGATCGGTTTGAGCGCATATGGCAGTTTTACTTGGCCTATTGCGAAGCGGCCTTTACCCAAGGCAGCACCAACGTCATTCAATTCACACTGAAAAAAATTTGAGACCGCAAAACGTCCGAGTCTGGTTGGCCTTAGGCCTGCACAAGGGCGTGAAAACGCTCAAAACGCCAAAGCCTTTTGGCGAGTGGGTTTTTTCTCGGGGTTGTTCAAGTGAGGGTTCGGTGTCGATAAGTTTGCGATCTGCAACAAGTGGGTCTCGCCTGATGGGGATCGTTCTTGGCGCCTTGGCCTTGGTTCACGCCACGGGGTCGTCTGGCGCGGGCGGTGTTGCGATCGCCGACGCCAAAGGAGCAGAGGTGGCATTGAATTGGCCGCTCACACAAGAGCAGCCCGAGAGCATCAAGAGAAAAGATTTCACGCCTCTTGGCGTTTTTGACTTCAAGCGCTTTGGATTCAACATTTACCGAGCAAGTCTTTGGATGGCCGCTCAAAGTGAGCTCAAAGACCCGCAGGCCCAGACTCAAGCCAGTTCAGCGGTCAAGCTCAATTGGCGAGAACAGGGTTGCATATTGAGCATTGAATATGCCATGGATTTTGCAAAAGAGTTGTTGATCAAAAAATCCATCGAGGAAATGCTGGGTCAGCAAACGTTCTCAGTCGAGCAACAAGACAGATGGTCCACCTTATTGAACCGGTCCTTGGTGGACGTGAGGGCCAAAGACCGCCTGGTGGCCGTGTGGGTTCCAAACACCACTGTCATTGGCAATTTGACGGGTGTGCCAGCATCAAATCCACCACAACAGGTGGAATCACACGCCGATAAGCCAGCCCCAGAAAACCGCTCAAGCTCGCAAGCCAGACTTCAATTGTGGTACCAAGCTCGGGAAGGGTCTGCGCCCTTGAAGTTGCCCGAGATCCGTGATCCCGATTTGGCCTACCGCTTTATGGCGATATGGCTATCGCGTCAAACATCGCAGCCCAGGATGCGTGAGGCGCTACTCGGGCTGTCTTCAGACGATGGGGCTGGACGTGAAAGACCGGGGGGACGGGATTGAACAAGTGTGAGCGCATTCCCCACCCTCGGCGCGAGCCAAGGTGGGCGAGGATCGGTATTTCAAACCCGCTGCATCCATCCCTATGAGCATCAACACCGGGCACTGGCATGTGTCATTCAACCATGACGAAGACAACCGGGTTTGCCAATCCGAGTTGGTCTGCCAAAGCTGCAATCAAAGAGACCCTGCTCACCACAATGCAGCCGCTCTCATCACCAAGAGAGGTGTGCGGTTGGTGCTCCGTGGTGGCTGCGTTCAAAAGAGGGGTAAAAAGTGTGGAATTCTAAAAAACAAGGTGGGTGAGGTCATCTCCGAACCGCTGGCATCCGTGCCGTCGACGCTGGGTGAGACTGAGGTCAGTCGTCTGGGTGGCAACACCCAGGCGACTGGGTCGTGGACCCAAGAAACCCCCGCTTCAGTCCAGGCTTAGCGGTGGGAGAATTCATCGAAGGCACGCAGGCTCGTGCCCAGAACCCTTACCCAGGCGCTCATATCTTGGCCGCAGGTCTTGGGTTCATGGGCATGCCCTTGGCATTTTTGGCTTTGCCCTTGTATGTGTATTTGCCTCANCACGATGTACAAGTCTTGGGTTTGCCCATGGCCGAGGTGGGGCTCGTGTTTTTGCTCGCGAGAAGTTTGGACGCGGTGAGTGATCCGCTTTGGGGTGCGCTTTGGGACAGGATGTTTAAGCGCAACTTGTACCAAGCTTTGGGATTGTGCTCACTTTTGGCGGTGGTGTTGTGTGCCTGCCTCTGGGCTTTGCTGCTGCCGCAAGCGGGTTGCCGTTGGGTGGGTGGGGTGTGGGCGGGGATGCGCACGGCCAGCCCACTTGGTCTGTTGGGCTCGCCGCCGCCGTGCGCTGAGGGCGGTTTGATCACGTGGGTTGCATTTTTTTTGATGTTGGCCGGCGTACTTTACAGCGCTTTGGCGTTGGCCCAACAAACCTGGTCGGCCAGGCTCGGGGGGGGACCCAGTTTGCAGAGTCGACTCGCGGCATGGCGAGAGTCTTTGGGATTGGCGGGGGTGGTGTTGGCCTCTTTGCTTTGGCATGACTTGGCATTGGGGTGGAGTGCGGGTGTGTTTTCAGGGCTCATGGCGGTGGCGATGCTGCTGTGGGTTTTAGTGCCCAAATGGGCTCGAGCCACCCGAGCTGCCGCGGTGGACGGCTTTGAAGACAGGGGTGTTGCGACTTTGCCAGCAGCGAACCCGATACAAACGAGCCCACGCTCGCGCAGCTGGGCAAGACGCGTGAGGTCCATGGCAGAGCCCTTGGCGCAGGGACCTTTTCGCGCACTGCTGGGGGTCTTTGCGCTCAACGGCACAGCCTCGGCGGTGGCGGCCACTTTGTTTATTTTTTATGTTGAGGACAATTTGCAAAGCAAGCCACAAGAGGCTTATTTTTTGGGCGTTTATTTTTTGAGTGCGGCCTTGTCCTGCCCCCTGTGGCTCAAAGTGATTGAAAAAAAAGGATTGAGCACCGCTTGGCAAATGGGCATGGCCTTGTCGGTGCTGGTGTTTTTGATCGCCTTGGGTTTGGGCGCGGGCGACACGGCAGCGTTTTACCTGGTGTGCGCACTCACCGGTGTGGCTCTCGGTGCAGATTTGGTCGTGCCGACCGCTTTGTTGGTTGAGGTGCTGGGAGAATTGGGGCAGTCAGGTCAACACGAGGGGCGGTATTTCGCCTGGTGGCAAGTGGTCAACAAACTCAATTTG
>TBL_comb47_HYPODRAFT_10003230_pt1 | contig 19461 bp, 8 predicted proteins | sample TroBogypolimnion_40_FD_10682 | JGI IMG/M metagenome (IMG submission 10682) | reverse complement strand
CAAAATCCACCCATCCAACATCCGGACAAAACACCGCGAACCACGCGTGGCTCGCATCCGCCCCGACGAGCCGCGCCTGCCCCGCCGGCGGATGCGTCCGCAAATAGCCACTCACATAACGCGCCGGCAAACCGAGCGACCGCAAGCCCGCAATCGCCAGATGCGCGAAATCCTGACACACGCCGGCGCGCTTTTCCAAAACTTCCGCCAGCGGCGTCGCCACCGTGGTGGCGGTGGGATCGTATTTGAAGTCGGAAAAAATCCGGCGATTGAAATCCGCCACCGCTACCAGCAGCGGCGTTTTTTCGCCAAAACTTTGGCCTGTGTAATCCGCCAGTTCCGGCGACGACGCCAGCAAGGGTGAATCAAAAACAAATTGATAAGGTGCCACCACCTCCGGCGAAACCGGGTCGGAAAATAATTTCACCACGCCCTCCCAATCCGGGGACAGCTCCGGCGCCGGCAATGTCGTGGCCGCAACATTCACCCGGCTGCGCGCGGTGATTTCCAATCGTTGGTGAATTTCCTGAATGCTAAAACCGCAAACCTGATTACCGAAAAAATCCACGCGCGGCTTGCTCACCGCCGGCGTCGGCCCGATGTTCAACGAGAAATTCTCTACCTGCTGATGTGCCAGTGTGCGCGGTTCCACACGCGCCGCGTGATGCGAAACCGTCACCGGCTCGGCGTATTCGTAAACCGTTTTGTGCACCAGATTGTAAGTCATGGCTGGAAGCCTCCACCGGTGCGCGAAATTTCCGAGTGCGCAAAATAGCTGACCGCGATGGCGTCAGACAAACGCGGCAGATCACGCAATGTCTCGGCGATGACCCGGCCGGTTTCACCCGCCGACCAGTGAGCCGTGCGCGGCGCGAGTTCACGCGTGTCCAGCGTGCGCAAGCGCGAGCTGCAATCGCGCAAAATCTTTTGCTGCGGCGTCACCGCTTCCGCCTCGCGGGGCAATCGTTCAAAATGCTGCGCCAGTTGGTTGATCTGAAAAAACAGCGAGCGCGGATTTGTGTCGTCGAGCAGCACCAAATCATACACCGCCGCGATGTTCGGCAGCAGATTGTAGCGCGAGCGATACGTCAGGGTGCTGTCGGCAACTTCGAGCACAGTTTCCAGCACGCTCGGATTATCCGCTTCCGGCGAACGGAGCGAACAGTCGAGAAACGTGCACAAACACAAGGCCCGCTCAATCCGCATGCCGATGTCAATGAAGCGCCAGCCTTGCGCCCGGGTCATGTTTTCCCGCGCCAATCCGTGAAACGACGCGAGGCCGAGCAGCGTCTGGTTCAAAATTCCCAGCGCGTCGGCGGCGAGCAGAATCTTTTCCTGCGGCGCATTCGCCAGCAAATCACCGAGCTGGTTCGCCGCGCGCCATAAATCGTTCGAAGTGCGGTCGCGCACGAACATCGCGATGCGCTGCAAATGCCCGACGAGTTGGCGCACGCTACCATCGTGCTGCGGCTCAAAAATCGCCGAGAGCAGGCCGGCTTCCAGCGCTTCGGGATTTTGCCGCGACATGGACTGGCTTTGTCCCGGCTGGTTTTGCTTCTGGCTTTGGTGGCCGGTCAACTGACCTTGCTGCTCCAGCGTTTCGAGCAGCGGCGCCAGATGCGGCAGATTACCGCCGCCGCGTTCCGGCGTGAAGCGGCGCAACGCGCTCCGCAGCAGGCGCGTCGTAGCGTCGGCGCGTTCGGCGTAGCGGCCGAGCCAGAAAAAATTATCCGCGAGGCGCGACGGTAGATTGTTGCCCACGCGACGCAATTCGATGTTCAGCCCGCTGGCGGAAAGCAGCGACACTTCCGGCACCGGCGCGTCGCTCAGCACCCAAGTGTCTTTGCTCGCACCGCCGCGTTGCATGGAAACGGAGCTGGCGTTTGCGTGCGGCGCGACGCGCGAAAGTCCGCCGGGCATCACGGCGTAACCATTTTCGGTGGCGACGAGATAAACGCGCAGCGACACCGGCCGCGGCATCAGCTTGCCGCCGACGAGCGCCGGCGCGGTGGAAAGCTCCACCCATTCCTGCGCGACAAATTCGTGCGGCTGAAATTTGATGCGGTTCACCAGCGCGGCGCGGGCGGCGGGCGACAATTCACTTTCTGCCGACATGCCGGGCAACTTCGGCCGAAACGCCGGTTTTACGAACAACTCGTCGAGATGTCCGAGCACATATTTTTCTGCAGATTTCTGGCCGCACCACCAGGTCGCGACGGACGGCAATTTCAAATCGTTGCCGAGAATGTCCCGACAGAGTCCCGGCAAAAACGCCATGAACGCCGGGCTTTGCAACAGGCTGCTGCCGGGCAAATTAGCGATGGTCACGTTGCCGGCGCGGGCGGCTTCGACGAGGCCGGGCACGCCAAGAATCGAGTCGTTGCGCAGTTCCAGCGGATCGCAAAACTCGTCGTCCACGCGGCGCAAAATCACATCCACCGTTTCGAGACCGGCCAGGGTTTTCAGAAAAACGCGGTCGTCGCGCACGGTCAAATCCTGGCCTTCGACGAGCTGGTAGCCGAGATAGCGCGCGAGATAGGCTTGTTCAAAATACGTTTCGTTGTAAGGCCCCGGCGTGAGCAGCACGATGCGCGGATTCTCCAGATTCAACGGCGCGAGCTGCGCAAGCGTCTTCTGCACTTCGCGGTAAAAACCGGCAAGCCGGTGAACCTGACAATCGCGAAACGCCTCCGGCAGAATGCGCGAGGTCACGAGGCGGTTCGCCAGCGCGTAGCCGGCACCGGTGGGAATTTGCGTGCGGTCGGAAGTCACCCACCAGCGGCCATCGGGCGAACGCGCCACGTCGGCGGCGTAAAAAATCAGAAATTTTCCCTGCTTCGGTTTGAGGCCGTGGCACGGCCGCAAAAATTCCGGCTGGCCAAACACCAGCGCCGGCGGCAGACCGCCGGTGCGGATCAAATCTTGCGGGCCGTAGCAATCGGCGAGCACGTGGTTGATGAGTTCGGCGCGCTGGACGAGGCCGGCTTCGAGCGCGCGCCATTCGTCCGCCGCGATGAGAAACGGCACCGGATCCAATTCCCACGGCCGCTCCATGCCGCGCACGTCGCCATAGACGTTGTAAGTGATGCCCTGTTCCTGCACGAGCCGCCGCGCATTTTCCCAACGGCGACCGCGCTCCGCCGCGCCGATTTGTTCCAGCGAATCAAAAAATTTCGCGTAATGCGGCCGCAGCGCGCCGTCGCCCGCCAAGCTTTCGTCAAACAATTGCGCGCCGCCCGGTTTTTCCACCGGTGGCGGCCCGGCACTGTTTTTGGCTTCAACGGAAGTATCGTTCATCGCTGCGTCGGAGTCTAAACGGGAACCGATTTTTTTGCGAGTCTCGTCAGACATTGCGCAAATCGAGCGTGAACGGAAAATCGCCGTTTTCAATTTTGGGCGGCGGCGTGAACTTGCCTTGCTGATGACCGTGCCGGAAAAAACGCGCCAATCGGCGCGACTCCGCTTCGTAGCTGTTCACCGGAAATTTGTCGTTGCTCCGCCCGCCGGGATGCGCGACATGATAAGTGCAGCCGCCGAGCGATCGCTGGTTCCAAGTGTCGTAAAGATCGAAGCGCAATGGCGCGTGCGGCGCGATGGTCGGCTGCAAACATTCCGGCGGTTGCCACGCGCGGTAGCGCACGCCGGCGACGCCTTCGCCGTTGGTGCCGGTGGGATGCAACGGCACGCGATGGCCGTTGACCGTGATGGCAAAACGGTCGCCGACCAGTCCGCGCGCCTTGATTTGCAGACGTTCGAGCGAACTGTCCACATAACGCACCGTGCCACCGCCGCCGGGTTCCTCGCCGAGAACGTGCCACGGTTCGAGCGCCGTGCGGAGTTCAATTTGCAAATCGCGCTGTTCCAAATCGCCGATGCGCGGGAAGCGGAATTCAAAATGCGGCGCGAACCAATCATGCTCGAATGGATAACCGGATTCGCGCAAATCGTTGATGACATCGCGTAAATCGGTTTCGCAAAAATGCGGTAGCATCCACCGGTCGTGGATGTCGGTGCCCCAGCGCACCAAATTGTTTTTGTATGGCTCCTTCCAAAATTTGGAAACCAAGCCGCGCAACAGCAAATGCTGCGCAAGGCTCATCCGCGAATGCGGCGGCATTTCAAACGCGCGCATCTCAACGAGACCGAGTCGGCCCGTGCTGCTTTCGGGCGCGAACAGTTTATCAATGGAAAATTCGGAGCGATGCGTGTTGCCGCTGGCGTCAGTGAGCAGGTTGCGGAACAACCGATCACACAGCCACGGCGGAGTGTAACCGAACGTGTTCAGGTTGCGGTCGAGCTCTTTGAACGCGACTTCGAGTTCGTAAAGTGAGTCGTTGCGCGCCTCGTCAATGCGCGGCGCTTGCGACGTCGGGCCGATGAACAAACCGCTGAACAGCCAGCTCAACGATGGATGATTCTGCCAATAGGCGAGCAGTGAGCGCAGCAAATCCGGTCGTCGTAAAATCGGCGAGTCCGCCGGTGTTTCGCCGCCGATGATGATGTGATTGCCGCCGCCGGTGCCGGTGTGGCGGCCATCGAGCATGAATTTTTCCGTGCCGAGCCGCGTGAGCCGCGCCTCCTCGTAAAGGGTCGTCGTGCGCTCGACTAGTTCGTCCCAGGTTTTGCTGGGATGCAAATTCACTTCGATGACGCCGGGGTCGGGCGTCACGGCGAGTTTGTTCAAGCGCGGATCGCGCGGCGGCGTTTCGCCTTCGATGATGACCGGCGTGCCCATTTCGGTGGCGACCGTTTCGATGCCAGCGATGAGATCCAAATAATCTTCTGTGGTCTCCACCGGTGGCATGAATAAATGCAATCGGCCATCGCGCGGCTCGACGCACAGCGCGGTGCGGATGATCCACGGCGCACTTTGCCCGATGCCCGGACGGCGCAGCGGATTTTCGTCCGGCGGCAAAGGTTCCAGCGGTTTTACTTTTTCGCCAAGCTTTTGCGCCCGCTGGCCGGGACCTTGGCCGGGCAATGTTGCCGCTTCCGCGCGGCCGACGAAGCGCTGGCGATACGGAAATTCTTTGGGTAACTCCGGCAGTTTCGGCTGCGAAGGATCCTGCTGACGGAGCCACGGAAATTCTTTTTCTGAAACCCACGGAATTGAATCCAGCGGCAGGCGCAAGCCCATCGGCGAATCGCCGGGAATGAGCCAGAGCGTGTCGTCATCGCGCAAAAACCACGCGCCGGAAATCCAACCGCCGCTGACGCGCTTGATCGGCAGCGCATAGCCGACAACGGAATTTAAGCCTTGCTGAAAAATTCGAGCGATGCGGTCGCGCTCTAGTTTGTCTTTGAGATTGGATTTTTCCGGCGTGACGTTGATGGGAAAACGACGTTCTTTCCAAGTGTAATAAAACGCGTCCTCGTAAGCCGGAATCAAATGCGCCGGATCGCCGCCGACCGTCGCAGCGATGCGCGACAGAAGTTCCTTCGCCTCTTTCGCGCCGTGGCCGTAATTTTTCGATTCGTCCGCGATGAGCGAATCGTCTTTCCAAATCGGCACGCCATCTTTGCGCCAATACGCCGCAAGCGCGTAACGCGGCAACGGTTCGCCGGGATACCATTTGCCCTGGCCGTAATGCAGCAGCGAGCCAGGCGCGAATTTTCCGCGCAGCCGCTTGATGAGTTCGCCGGAGAGAATTCTTTTCTTGTGCGAAACGGCAGTAAAATTCCATTCCGCGCCATCCGGGTCATCCACGGAAACGAACGTCGGCTCGCCGCCCATCGTCAGGCGCACGTCGCCCTTTTTCAGATCGGCGTCAATCGCGTGACCGAGCGATTCAATTTTTTCCCATTGCGCGTCGGTGTAAGGCAACGTGACACGCGGCGATTCGTGAACGCGCGTCACTTTCATGTCGTGGCTGAACTCGCATTCGCATTCGTCCAGCGCGCCGCTGATCGGCGCGGCGCTGGAAGGATCGGGCGTGCAGGCGAGCGGAATGTGGCCTTCGCCGGCAAGCAAACCAGACGTCGGATCAAGCCCGATCCAGCCGCCGCCGGGCAGATAGACTTCCGTCCACGCGTGCAAATCGGTGAAATCTTTTTCCGCGCCGCTCGGGCCATCCAGCGATTTCACGTCCGGCTTGAGTTGAATCAAATAGCCACTGACGAAACGCGTTGCGAGTCCGCAATGGCGGAACAACTGACACAGCAGCCACGCGGAATCGCGGCACGAACCGCTCAATTTTTCCAGCGATTCCTCCGGCGTTTGCACGCCGGGTTCGAGGCGAATGGTGTATTTGATGTCCTGCCAGAGCCGCTGATTGACGGCGACGAGAAAATCAATCGTGCGCGGTTTTTCTGCTTCGGGAATTTCCAGCCGCTCCTTTTTGGTGCGCCGTTTGATTTCACCGAGAAAATCTTTGCGGATGGCGGTTAGATATTTGGTGAACGCCGGCGTCAGCCAGCATTTGCGGTTGAAGGGCGCGAGTTCGTGATCGAGCGCGGGATCGTAGGCGAAGGGGAATTTTTCCGCCTCCGGTTCGAGGAAAAAATCGAACGGATTCAGCACCGACATTTCCGCGACCAAATCCACTTCGACGCACAGCTCTCGGGTTTTTTCTGGAAACACGAGGCGCGCGGCGTAATTCGACTGCGGGTCCTGAATCCAGTTGATGAAATGCTCTTCCGGCGTGACCTTGAGCGAGTAGCTCAAAATCCGCGTGCGCGAATGCGGCGCGGGCCGCAGCCGCACGACCTGCGGGCCGAGGTTGACCAGCCGGTCGTATTGGTAATGCGTTTTATGGTGAAGCGCGACGTGGATGGACATGCAAATTTATAAACTACGAATTTCAGATGGTGAATGATTCGTCTGCTGTTGCTGTTCCTCTTGTTGCACCATGTGCACTTCATCGGGATTGTCAAATGGTTGAAAAATATACGCGCGGAAGAGTTCGGCCCCGATGTTATTCAGTTTGAATTGCGCGTCGTCGAGATATTTGTGCAGGCCAACGTCGAAGATTTCTTCGATGCTGCTGAATTGCAATTCCGCGAGAAAACGGCCGGTAAGTTTTTCCGCGTCATTAGTGAAACGCCCCTCCGCCACGCCGGAAATCCGGCGCAGCGCGAGATTAAGTTCGTTCACACAATAGCGCACGGAACGCGGAAAAACATCACTCAACAAAAGAAATTCCGCCACGCGACGCGGGTGCACGTCGGCGCCGTGAATGGTTTTGTAGGCGTCCCACGAACTGCACGATCGCAGCACCGCCGACCATTCGAGCGCTTCGTCGGGACTGATGCGATCTGGCACGCCGCGCTCGGGCAGACTTTGGTAGCGTACGTCGAGAATGCGCGTGGTCTTGTCGGCGCGTTCTAAAAATTGGCCGGCTTGCACAAACCACCAACCTTCGTTGCGGATGAGCGTGGCGTTGATGATGCCAATGATGTGGAGCGAACTGGATTTGATTTCCTGAAAAAATTCGCTCGCGCTACGGCGCCAGACTTCGCGCGCTTGCGGCGAGCGAATAAACAGATACAGCCGGTTTAATTCCTCCCAGAGTTCGAGCGTGATCTGGTCGCGCACCATGCGGGCGTTTTCACGGGCTTGGCAAATGGATTGCAGCAGCGAGTTCGGATTTTGCAGGTCGAAGACCATGAATTCCGTCACGGCGTTGCCGGTGGCATGCGAGTGAGTTTTGAAAAACGCCTCTTCGTCACCGGTGGCCTGCACGATGGGCAGCCAGTAGGCGGTGAGTCGTTTTTCATCAAGGTTGCGGATGTCCAGCAGGAGTTGCAGGTTCACGTCCACGATGCGCGCGATGTTTTCGGCGCGCTCGATGTAACGAGCCATCCAGTAAAGTGAGTTGGCAACGCGGCTTAACATATTGAAAATGCGAATGACGAATGACGAATGGTGGATCTGCTGGCAACCACTTTGTGCCGCCATTCAAAATTGGAAATTTGAAATTCGGAAATTGAATTATTCATCGCCGTACAAAACCCAGGTGTCTTTGCTGCCGCCGCCTTGCGACGAGTTGACGACCAGCGAACCTTTGCGCAACGCGACACGCGTGAGGCCGCCAGGAATGATGCTGGTGCGTTCGCCGGACAAAATAAACGGCCGCAAATCCACATGGCGGCCCTCGAATGTGCCGTCGCAGCAGGTCGGATGCTGCGAGAGATTGATCATCGGCTGCGCGATGTAATTGCGGGGTTCAGCGATGACGAGTTCACGGAATTTTTCAATTTCCTCCTTCGTCGCTTTCGGCCCCATCAACATACCGTAGCCGCCGGATTCGTTCGCGGCTTTGACGACCAGCTTATCCAGATTTTCCAAAATATATTTTTTGTCCTTTTCCTCGCTGGCGAGATACGTCGGCACGTTCGGCAAAATCGGTTCCTGATCGAGGTAATATTTAATCATGCGCGGCACGAAATAATACATCACCTTGTCGTCGGCGATGCCGGTGCCGATGGAGTTGGCGAGCGAGACATTGCCGGCGCGATAGGCATTGATGAGGCCGGGCACGCCGAGCATGGAATCGCGGCGAAACACCGTCGGGTCAATAAAATCATCGTCAATACGCCGGTAAATCACATGCACCGGCTGCGGTCCTTTGATGGTGCGCATGAAAACGCGGGAATCGCGGACAAACAAATCTCGGCCTTCGACAATTTCAATGCCCATCTGACGTGCCAGATAAGTGTGCTCGAAATAAGCGCTATTGTATGCACCGGGCGTGAGCACCACCACCGTCGGGTCAGCAACCCCGGCGGGCGCGATGTATTTGAGCGATTTCAACAATTCCTGCGCGTAATTTTCCACCGGCCGCACGCCGATGCTTTCAAACATTCCGGGAAAGGCGCGTTTCATCGCGCGCCGGTTTTCCAGCACATAGCTGACGCCGGAGGGGCAACGGCCGTTGTCTTCGAGCACGAGATAATTGCCATCCTTGTCGCGGATCAAATCCGTGCCGCAAACGTGAATATAGATGTCTTTCGGCACGCTGAAGTTCACAAATTCCCGGCGGAAGTGGCGCGCGGATAAAACGTAAAATTCCGGAATCACGCCGTCCTTCAAAATTTTCTGCTCGTGATAAATATCGTGCAGAAACAAATTCAGCGCCGTGATCCGTTGTGTCAAACCGCGCTCCAGATGCTCCCACTCCTTCGCCGGAATGATGCGCGGCAAAAGGTCGAAGGGAAAAATCTTTTCCGCGCCGGCCGCGTCGCCATAGACGTTGAAGGTGACGCCCTGCCGGAGAAAGGCGGTGTCCACCGCGAGGCGCTTGGCCTCAAATTCCGCCGGTGTTACTTCGTCAAACAGTTTGTGAAATTTTCGATAATGCCCCCGCACGCCGGTCCGCGCATCGAGCATTTCATCGAACCCGCTATTGAGCTGATATTGTTGCAGCATTTTATACAGTCTATTTTTGTTCTGGTTGTTCAATTAACACCACTCCCACCGGCCTCATAAAAACTTCGTAGCCTTCCAATTGCCGCATAAACACACGGTTTTTTCGGGCTTTTTCCCAGCCAAGAAATGGAAACACGGTGCCGGTTCAATCCCGGTTTATCCATTGGATGAAACGTCCAGTGGTTATTAGCAACCGCCTTGCCGAAATCGTCGCTTCCGGAAAATATTTTCCCAAGCTTGCTGGTAACGGCAACCTGCCGTAAATTTCTGCCGTTTGAAAAAAAACGACCGCCTCATCATTCCGCGCAAAACGATCTACCGGCTTTCGGTTTACCTGCGCTGCCTCGCGCGGCTGCGCGAGAATGGCCTCGGCACCGTTTCCAGCGAGGCGCTCGCCCAAGTGGCCGGGGTCAAGCCGACACAGTTGCGCAAGGATCTCGCGTGCTTCGGCACTTTCGGCACGCGCGGATTGGGCTACGATGTCGCGGCCCTGTCCAAGCGTATCGCAGATGAGCTGGGTACGTCGAGCCTGCAACCGGTTATTCTCGTGGGTGTCGGCAACCTCGGTTTGGCGCTGATTTCCTATCGCGGCTTTGAAAAGGAAGGTTTTGAAATCATCGCCGCATTTGATGCGGAACCGAAACGCCGGCGCGACAAGGAAATCAAGCAGCCGATTCTCGGCATGGAAGAATTGCCCGCATTCATCAGCGATCACGGCGTAAAAATGGCCATTCTCTCCGTGCCCGCCGCTGCCGCACAAGCCGTGGCCAACCGCCTTATCGAGGCCGGTATCATGGGGATTTTGAATTTCTCGCCAATTGTTCTCGCCGTGCCCGAAGAAGTGATGGTCAACAACGTCAACCTCGCCATCGAACTGGAGAACTTAAGTTATTTTATCCACGGCTAAAAACTGCTGGCGGAAAATAGCGGCGGTTTTCACGGATTCCACTTGAATGTCCCGCTGGTCGAGTTAGTTTTGCGCGAGTATGTTCTGGAAAAACTTTCCCTTGTCCGTGCTGGCCATCGCTCTGGCCGGTTGTCATTGCCCTCCCACCAACTGCGCGCCCAAGCCGGATTCGCTGGCGGCGTTTCAAACTCGCGCGGCACAGTTTCATTCCGTCGTCACGGTGCCGACGTTTGAAACCTCGCCCGCACAGATTGCCGAAACGCTTCAGAAAACCATTGCCGACGGCAATGCGGCGCTCGACCGGATTGGCCGGCTCGCACCCGCCGACGTGACTTTTGCCAACACTTTCGTGGCGCTGGATGATTTGAATTTTCGCGTCGGCGGCACCGCCGAACGATTTGGCCTCATCGAACAGACGAGCACCAACGCCGCCGTGCGCGACGCCGCGACGGAAGCGAGCAAGAAGCTTTCCCAATGGTCGGTGGGAACGGATTACCGCGAGGACGTTTATGCCGCGCTGAAAGCGTTTGCCGACACGCAGCCGGTTTTGAGCGGCGAGGATAAAAAGTTTTTTGCAGAAACACTGCGCGATTACCGCCGCGCCGGTTTGTCCTTGCCGAAAGTGCAGCGCGATGAAGTCGAACAACTCCGCAAAGAGTTGACCGGCTTGGAAACGGATTACGACAACAATGTGACCAAGGCCGAGAAAGCGGTGAAATTTTCGCGGGCGGAATTAGCCGGCGTGCCGGAAGATTTTCTCGCACAGATCCAGCATGGTGATGAGTATGTTGTTCAAGCCAACATCACTTGGCATTACTTGACGTTGATGGATAATTGCTCGGTTGAGGCCACGCGTAAAATGTTTTTGCTCGAACACGACAATCTGGCGCGGGAAGCCAATGTTCCGCTGCTCCAAACCATCCTCACCAAACGCGATGCGTTGGCCAAAAAACTCGGCTACGCCAGCTATGCCGATTTTGTCATCGAGCCAAAGATGGCGAAGAACGGCGCAACCGCCACGAAGTTTTTGGAAGATTTGAAGACCGGCCTGCAACCGAAATTCGCCGCTGAATTGGAAATATTCCGGCAATTGAAAGCCAAGGAAACCGGCGATGCCAACGCCCAGCTTTATGTCTGGGACTGGCGCTATTATTCGAACCAGTTGAAGAAGGAAAAATACAACGTGGACGCCGAGCAACTGCGCGTTTATTTCCCTTATCAACACGTGCTGGACGGCATGTTCGCGATCTATCAGCGGATTTTCGGCCTGAAGTTTGAGCGCCTCGAACCGCCCTACAAATGGATCGGCGATCTGCAACTTTACTCCGTGAGCGACGCGCAAACCGGCGAGCCAATGGGGCTGTTCTACCTCGACATGTTTCCGCGCGAGGGCAAATACAATCACTTTGCGATGTTCCCGATCATTGAGGGCAAGCGCTTCCCCGACGGAACTTACCAGCGACCGGTGATGTCCATGATCTGCAACTTCCCCGCGCCGACAAAAGACCATCCACCGCTGATGTCGCACGACGATGTGGAAACGATTTTCCACGAATTTGGCCATGCCATGCACGGCGTGCTGACGCGGGCGAAATACGCGCGCTTCTCGGGCAGCAGCGTGCCGCAAGATTTTGTCGAGGCACCCTCGCAGATGCTGGAAAACTGGGCATGGGACAAATCCGTCCTCGATACCTTCGCCGCCGATTACCGGGATCCGGCCAAAAAAATTCCGGCCGAAATTCTGGCCAAACTAAAGGAATCGCGCTTGGCCACCGAAGGAACGCGCTACCGCCGCCAGTTGTCCTTCGGCCTCATGGATTTGGCGCTGCATTCGCAAATCTCCGGCACGAACGCCGCAACGGCGCTCGCTTTGTCCAACGAAAAACTCGGCGACGTTTTTCTGCCGATGCTGCCGGACACCGCCTTCATCGCCTATTTTGGGCATATCATCGGCTACGGCGGCGGCTATTACGGCTACGCGTGGGCGGATGCCATCGCGGCGGACATGGCTACGGTTTTTGAAAAATCGCCCGACGGATATTTCGATAAAACGGCCGGCATGAAATTGCGGCGCGAAATCTACGAAGTCGGTGATTCACGCGACGTCAACGAATCCATCGAGAAATTTCTCGGCCGACCACGCTCCATCGAGCCGTTTCTCAAGCGCATCGGGGTCAATTAAAGGATTTCCCAAAATCGGAGAAAACAATTGGCATGCAAAAAAGTTTATCACGACTTAAACGGCTGCTGCCCGGCGAAGTGTACCTCGAACCGGCCACGCTGGCCAAATACGCGGGCGACAAATGGTTTGCGGTTCACCAACCGGATGCCGTTGCCCTGCCTCGCTCCACAAAATCGGTCGCGCGCATCCTGCGCTTTGCCCATAAAAACAAAATTCCCGTCACCCCGCGCGGCGCCGGTCACGGCTATGTCGGCGGCTGTGTGCCGCTGCATGGCGGTATCGTCTTGTCCTTGGAGCGAATGAATAAAGTGCTGGAAATCAATCCGGCGGATTTTGTCGCGGTGGTTCAACCCGGAGTGAACACGGCAGAATTTCAGGCGGCGGTTGAAAAATTAGGTCGCTTCTATCCGCCCGATCCGGCGAGCCGCGCAAATAATTCCCTCGGCGGCAACATTGCCACCAATGCCGGCGGGCCACGCTGCTTAAAATACGGCGTCACGCGCGATTATGTCCTTGGCCTTGAAGTAGTACTGGCCAACGGCACCATCTGCCGGCTGGGCGGGCGGACGCACAAAAATAAAACCGGCTTTGATTTGCACCGGTTGTTTGTTGGCTCCGAAGGCTTGCTCGGAGTGATTACCGAAGCCACGTTGAAATTGATTCCGTTGCCGCCTTTCCGCGCAAATTTAGCGGTTGGTTTCAATTCGATGAAGTCTGCGGTGCGTGCATTGCACGCCATTTTCGCCGCTGGCTTTTTACCCTGCGCGGCAGAGTTGGCGGATGAATTCACGCTGGCGGCGGCGGCGAAACGTACCGGCAGCAAACGACTGCTGGGCTGCAAAGCACACCTAATCATTGAACTAGACGGACAAGAGCATTCAGTTCGAGGGGAAATCAGGACCGTAGAAAAGATCGTAAGAACACAAAAACCATTATTTGTCGAACGCGGTTTGGGGAATGTGGAATGCGAAGCAATATGGCAAATCCGGCGGGAGTTTTCCTATGCCTTGCGCGATACCGGGTTGACGAAACTAAACGAGGATATTGTCGTCCCACGCGGAAAACTGAAGGAGCTTTTTGATTTCGCGGCCTCCTTACAAATAAAACACCGTTTACAACTTGCCTGCTTCGGCCATGCCGGAGATGGAAATATCCACACTAATGTGATGGTAAATTACCATGACACCAGTGCAAAGAAGCGCGCCGCCAAATGCTTGGACGAACTCTTTGGCTGGATCATAAAAAATAAGGGAAGCATCACCGGGGAACACGGCATTGGCATTGCCAAAAAACGTTGGTGGCCGCAGGCGGTTGCTCTGGAGGCACAAACCTTGCACGATAAAATTAAGTTTGCCGTTGACCCAGCCAGAATTCTTAATCCGGGCAAGTTTCTAAGTTCGCCCAAGTATGGGTGAATTTCAGACCATTTCTATTGGCTACTAATTACACGGAAATATTCTTTCGAACCGTTATTGGTATAAATTTCCTGACTACTAATTGTTGAAACGCCTTTTGATTGCCAACCATTCATCAGGTTGGTGGTTGCTTCCATTTGGTATGGAGGCAGCCCACCTGTCCATACAACATTGGTTGGCGATATTGCGGTAATTTGCAATGGCGATAAATCACGTGCAATGCTATAATGTAAGGCCGGGTCTCCTAATAGATTGTAAATCCAGCCCGGAACAGAAGGCTGATCCTGGCTTATATAATCGGCCATTGCCTGACGAATCATATCTCCCAATCCTAATTGCGAATTGCTGCGCAATAAAGTTGCAACCCGATTATTTAGTTCACTGGCTTCGCCGCTTAACGAAAGTCCGGTGGGACCAAAAAAGGCAATTGCACCGCCATTGGTTGGCTGCAAAAGAGATTCCCCCAGACAGGGATTTCCGGGAACAGAATATTGACCAGCTACACAAGTCATCGCCGCCACCAGAGGCATACGTCCATTGTTTAATTGATTCAACAGTAAGCTGTTCGTAATATCATAAGAAGTAAGGTATCCGGCGGTGCCAAACTGAGTAATGGCTCCATGTCCAATGTAGTTTACCAGATCTACCCCCTGATGCCAGTAACTTAATATATTAGAATGAAGATATGTGCCATCCGCTTCGTTGGTTGAGGACAAGATTGTGTCAGTAAATTTATTTTCCAATATTTGGTTTACTTGACCTATTTCGTCGGTAAAGTTTCCCGCTATTCCATCTACATCTGCAATCAACATTGCATTTGTTGAATTTATAGTGGATTTTGATTCGTACGCTTTGATTTTATTAATTGTATTGAATAGGTCATTGGTGGTTAGGCCTGATAAGCGGCCAACTGCAACCTGTGGTGGCTTATTAGTATTTACCTGACCATAAATCGAATCACTGGCAAATATTCCAGATGGGGTGCTTACCATCATAGACGGCACCAAGTTATCATGGAATTGGTTAATATCTAGATAGTCGTAAGTGCCACGACCAAGAAGAACAACATATTTTGGAGGAATCGACCAGATATTGAAAGCGTTTGAGATTAGGTTTTGGATCGCATGGGGGGTTGGAAAACCAAATGCAAATTCATTATAAACTTGATCTAAAGGTGTAATAATTGTCTTAAGGCCGGTTTGCTGCCGGTAAAATGCTAGGTTTGTTGCTGCCGGTAAAAGTCCCTGCGGGCTAACAATCACATAATCAGCGGCATTTGTAGAGGAAGCATATCCACTGATTGTAACAATCTCAATATTCTCTACAGATTTTACTGCCCCCGATTCATATGCAACAGAATTAGCTAGTTGCCCATTAGGTGTAAAGCTGCACTGATATGTTGAGCCAACTTGCTGTACACTTATATTTGTATATATTTGCGGATTTTTTGGATTAGTAACGTCAACAACATTTACATTTGTGCTGGAAAAGTTTTTTACCGTTATCACGCTATTGTTATTGGCCGAAAATTCAGCTATTCCAGTAACAGCCGTATATGTCCTTGGATAAGACACGCTGATTTTATTTAGATACCATTGACTCGTAGGCGACCCGGTGCCAATAGCGCTTAACGCCAGTTTATTAGAACCGGATACGAGTAAAGCAGAAGGTACTGTAATATTTATATTAGTTGAAGTTAGTCCATACCAATTCCATTGTCCCAAAATATTGTTGGTATTTAGAACAACTTTAATGGTATTGGCAGTTGCTACTCCACCCCACAAAGTGATATTGATCTGCGCCATCCTATCCACCCCTTGTGATAATTGATCTGCCGAAAAAAAGAATGGAAATGTATTAAATCCCACCACCGGAATTGCGACTAATTGCTTCCACATCCAGGAATCCTCTTCCGGACCTAACGGCAGTGACGGGGAATATATCAAATTCCTTTCGTAGGAATTCGATGAGGAATACCAAATATCAGAAAGATTAGGGACCGGGCTACCGGCATTGAGGTAACCGGCTACCAAATTCGTCTGAGCAGTCAACCAATAGACATTATTTGTAGAATAATTATCCTGGTGAGGTTCCGCGTAAAACAAAATGCTGCTTCCATCAGTCGGTGAAATATATGTGACTGACTGCCCCGATGTAGTAAGGTGAAACTGATTTTGTAAAATAGCGGTTTGTATCACTGACGATGGTTGTCCCAAGGCAACAGCTAAATCACTGCTATTGATTGCTTGTAGTCCGTAGTTGACAGTGGTTATTTTCGCAACCATTGGTCCGTCTAACTGTCCCAGAGAGCTAAGCCCCATCGGATTCATTTTGTAGCTTTTTGGAACAACATTATCATTTACCACACTACTAACAGCGGGCTTAATAACTATGGGATATTTTATAGCATTTGCATAACTGGCAACTAGCTCAACTCGACTGACCATTCCATCCTGATCAGTTTGAACAACTTGATAATGTGTAATATTATTGAAACCATTGAAATCATCCACCACCTCGTAAATGCCTCCTGCGATAGAATTAGAAGATATCACTGGATCTGAATTAACCTTTCTCCAATGCTGGTAGTATGGATCATATCGCATCAGGTCGTAGTAAATCACGCCTAAATCAGACATGGTCTGCCAGCGAATAACCACCTGCCCATTTTCTTTTTGAATTATTGAAGCAATTAGATTAACAACGGGAATCCTTACAACTTTGGCATATCCTAAGTTGCTATTAAGGATTAATAAAACCACGCACCATTGCAACTTTGCAATAATTTTTTGGAGCATCAACTTAAAATTATGCTTAAAAATGATTTTGGCAACCATTTATTTTCATATCGCCGAGACGCTACATAGTTTTGTTTCCACAATTTTCAAATATAATTTCATTTACCACTAGTAACTCGGAAAAACGATGAACCAGTTGTAGTCGGCAAGACTGCTTCATTGGTACTGCTGCTCGACAACGGCACTTCCATCCATGTGGATATATTGTTCACACCAATTCCTGTTTTCGCAATCGCATCAACACCATTTGATTTAATCGAACTGCTATTAAGATCTGTAGACACAAACAATCGGTACGGAGGAACGCCACCCGACCACTGAATATCTGTATTAGTGTTAATTAATCGTATAGTTAAGTATATCGGATCGCCTACAACAACACTGCAATTGGCCAACACAAGGTCGGCTCCACTCATTTGTTCTTCTACCAATTGATATTCATAAGTACCTGGAACAGTGGCATTTACATCCCATGATGTGTAAGTTCCACCGGTTATCGAGTCTAGAGCCAACGTGAAAGAGACTGGCTCCCACTGGCCATCCGGATTTTTGCTATTCACGATGAAATCTGCCGTTCCTACTTCAGAAATTGTATTCCAATTTAATTCGACTCCATCCTTGGTAGCAATGCCACGGAATGATCCAGCCTGCAACAACGCCAGCGTAGGCGTAACATAGCGGTAGCCGAAATTGACATCCACGCGATTGGTCCCCGGCAGAATCACAAGATTTGTAACAACATTTTGTGAACTAGTACCATCTAAGTCATAGGTTTCCGATGCACCCAGCGGCAACGTATTGGTGCTGATTCTAACTGTATAAGCTCCACTTAAAAGATTTGTGAAGATGTAATACCCATTTGTATCAGTCAAAACTGAGGGTTCATTGGTTTGGTAGATACCGTCATGGTTGGTATCTAAATAAACCAGCACGCTTCCAATCCCACGTTCTGCGGCCTGTTTGACACCGTCAGCATTTACATCGTTCCAAACATAATTGCCAAAACTAGCTACGGTTTCGCCAAAATTGTAAGCCGTGCCATTCTGATTCTGCGTGAGCGCTATGCCTGAGATCACATCCTGAGCCGAATTCGTGCCACCTGTGCTCCCAACCGCATTCGTGCCCTGACCATATCCTGCCGGCTGTGTCTCCGTTATTGTATAATTCGTGCTCGGCCGCAGACTCGTGAAGTCATAGCTTCCATCCGCCAGCGTTTGCAACACATTGCTCACCACATTGCCCCGGTCATCCGTTCCGGTCAGGGTCACCGTCACATTCGTAATCGCATAATCGGCCCCATTCTTCACCCCATCTCGGTTCAAATCCGCAAACACCATTCCTGAAAGGCTATTCGCCTGAACCAAGCCAAAGTCGTAGTCCGTGCCTGAAAGACTACCGCCAATCGGGATGCCAATACTCGTAATTATTGTGCTGTTGGTCGCATTATTCACCACTCCGCCAAACAATGTTCCCACAGTTTCTTTGCCGTCTAGGTATCCACTCGGAGTCGTAGTCCGCGTCAACACATAGTTGCCCGGTATTAGATTCCCAAACGAGTAAGAACCATCACCGGCTGTGTTTGTTGACTGGTTGATTATCACCCCATTCAGATTAGTGCCTGTCAACGTTACTGTCACACTGCCCAAACCGCTCTCGCCTACCTGCTTCACGCCATCATTGTTCGTATCTGCATAGACAAAGCCTGCGATCGAACTGGAAATAATTTCGCCAAAATTATACGCCGTGCCATTCTGATTCTGCGTGAGCGCTATGCCTGAGAACACATCCTGAGCCGAATTCGTGCCACCAGTGCTCCCTACCGCATTCGTGCCCTGACTATATCCAGACGGCTGCGACTCAGCAATTGTATATGTACCTGGCGGCAGATTCGTGAAGCCGTAGGTGCCATTAGTTAAGGTCTGCTCGACCATCGTTATCATGGTCCCTTGGTCATCCACGCCCGTCAAAGTAATGGTCACATTCGTGATCGGATAATCAATGTTGTCCAAGATGCCATTGCGGTTGAGATCGGCAAACACTAATCCTGACAGGCTGTTGGGCTGAACCGTCGTTGCCAGCGTAACTGCCGACAGAGCCGCATAATTATTCAGCAAATTGGTCGCATTACTGAAGTTAGTCGCGCCCGTTGCCCAAGCAAAGTTGACACTGCCACCGGTGCGTTCGTTTGCTCCCGCGTTCCACACCGACAGGTTCGTCTGTCCTGCTGACAGGCTGCTCCATGCGATCGCTGTATTGTTTGTCAAGTTCATCAACTGATAATCAGCAGCACTGATCTGGCCCGCCACCACCACCGTCAGCGCCCCGTTCGTATTCAAATCAACTTCCGTGCTTGGGGCCACCGTTAGTACATTCGTTCCGCTAACATTGTTAATCGCAAACAAACTCGGACTCAACCCATTCGTCGCTAACACCCCGTTCGTATACACATACCCAGGGCTATTCGTGCTCGTCACCGCATACACGCTCACATTCGTCAGCCCCGCCGGCAACGTGTTCGATACCCACAAGTTATATGCCGTCGTCCCATTGATCCCAGCGGTGTTAGTGATGACTATTTGGTAATACACCGTGTCCCCGGCCTCTAGATGCGTAACACTGCCAGCAAAACCCGATACTGGGTTAGTCGCCACCAACTCACTCACCGCCAGCGTCGGCTCCACCACCGTCACAGCGCCAGACGTATTGGTTGTGGCTACCGATCCACCCCACGCAAACGTCGCACTATTAATAAAATTCGTCCCCGCTTGGTTCGTCAGCACGTCCAGCACCAC
>TBL_comb47_HYPODRAFT_10003229_pt1 | contig 19462 bp, 13 predicted proteins | sample TroBogypolimnion_40_FD_10682 | JGI IMG/M metagenome (IMG submission 10682) | reverse complement strand
CCCGCACCCGCACCCGCACCTGCTCCTGCTCCTGCTCCTGCTCCTGAGCCTGAGCCTGAGCCTGAGCCTGAGCCTGCTCCTGCTCCTGAGCCTGAGCCGGCGGCTATGGCGCAGGACGAGCAGACCAAGGTGATAGGACACCTGCGTATTGGTATTCCGGTTTACAACGTCTATCTCAACGAGGCCGACGAGTGGTCGCGCCGCCTGATGACCGAGCTCAGCGAGTGGGCGCTGGAGCTGCACCATCCGCTGGCCGATTCCACGCTGGGCCTGGCGCATTCGCTGGGCGGCGCCTCGGCCACGGTGGGCTTTGACGCGTTGGCCGAAGTGGCGCGCACGCTGGAGCGTGCACTCGACCATGTGCAACTGCAGGGCCAGGGAACGGCCCCGCAGGCCCAGGTGTTTAACCGTGCGGCCGAAGACATACGCCGTCTGTTGCATCAGTTTGCCGCCGGTTTTCTCAAGACCGCCGATCCGCAGCTGCTGCGAGAACTGAAGGATATTCTTGCCACCGAGTTTTCCGCGCCGGCGCTGTCGGAGCAGGATGACTTCGACGAGCAAAGCGCCATCGCCACCGAAATGGCGCCCCTTACGGTGCTGCCCGCCCTGCCCGCCCTGCCCGTGAGCCCGGTTCGGGCGCCGCACAGCAACGCGCTCGACGCGCTGGATGCCGACCTGTTTCCTATTTTTCAGGAAGAAGCCGCAGATCTGATGCCGGCACTGGGCGTGGCACTGCGTCAGTGGGTGGCGCGCCCGGACAACCAGGGGGCGCGGGCCGAGGCATTGCGCGTGCTTCACACGCTCAAGGGCAGTGCCCGTCTGGCCGGCGCCATGCGCCTGGGCGAAATGGCGCATGGCATGGAATCCGACATCGAAAAGTTGGGCGCCGAAGCCTTGCAATCACCGCAGCTTGAGCCCTTGCTGGCGCAGCTTGATACCTTGCAGTCCACATTGGATGCGCTGGACCTGGCCCCCCAGGCGCATATAGTGCCCGAAGCAGCCGCCCAGCCGACAGTAGCCACGGCAGAAAAACAGGCCCAAGAGCAGGCCGAGGTGCCGGTGGAGCAGGTTACGCGGGCCACGCCACGCAGCGGGGGGCAGTCGGTGCGGGTGCGTTCGCAGTTGCTGGACCGCTTGCTGAACCAGACCGGCGAGGTGATGATCAGCCGCTCGCGCATGGACGGGCATGTGGCCCAGATGCGAGGCTCGCTGGCCGACCTCACGGTCAATCTGGAGAGCCTGCGCCGCCAGCTGCGCGATGTGGAGCTGCAGGCCGAGACGCAAATGCAGTCGCGCCTGGCCCAGAGCAAGGACGAGGCACAGGGCTTTGATCCGCTGGAGTTCGACCGCTTTACCCGCGTGCAGGAACTCACCCGCATGATGGCCGAGTCGGTCAACGATGTGGCCACCGTGCAGCGCAGCCTGCAGCGCTCCATTGAGGGCGCGGAAGACGACCTGGTGGCCCAGGGCCGCCAGGCCCGTGAACTGCAGCGCGATCTGCTGCGCACCCGCATGGTGGAGTTCGAGTCCATCGCCGAGCGCCTGTATGGGGTGGTGCGTCAGGCTGCCAAGGCCGAGGCCAAACAGGTCAGGCTGGACATCGTGGGCAGCACTATCGAAATCGACCGCGGCGTGTTGGACCGCATGACGCCGGCCTTTGAACACCTGCTGCGCAACGCGGTGGCGCATGGCATTGAGCGTGCGGCGCTGCGTGTGGCGGCCGGCAAACCCGAGCAGGGCAGCATCACCATCACCGTGCAGCAGGAAAGCAACGATGTAGCGGTGTCCTTTGCCGACGATGGCGCGGGCCTGCATCTGGAGCAGATTCGCGCCCAGGCCATTGCCAACAAACTGATCGCGCCGGATGCGGCGCTTAGCGAGGCCGACGCCGCCCAGCTGCTGTTCGCTCCCGGCTTCTCCACCGCCGCCGAAGTCACCGAGCTGGCGGGCCGCGGTATCGGCATGGACGTGGTGCTGACCGAACTCCATGCCCTGGGCGGGCGGGTGGAAACCAGCAGCGTGGCCGGCCAGGGCACCCGCTTCCGCTTAATCCTGCCCCTGACCATGGCGGTCACCCAGGTGGTGATGCTGCGCATGGGCGCGCTCGAGATCGGTGTGCCCTCCAAGCTGATGGAAACCGTGCTGCGTGCTCCCCTGGCGGCGGTGCAAGCGGCCTATGCCAGCGGCAGCTATGCGCTGGACGGGCAGGACATTCCGTTTTTCTGGGGTGGCGCCCTGCTGCAGGGCGCGGGCGCCAGCCAGGAAGCACCGGGGCGCAATCTGCCGGTGGTGGTGTTGCGCAGCGCCGGCCAGCGCCTGGCCCTGCATGTGGATGAGGTGCTGGGCAACCGCGAGGTGGTGGTGAAAAATCTGGGACCCCAGCTGGCGCGTTTGCCGGGGCTGGCGGGAATGTCGGTGCTGGCCTCCGGTGCCGTGGTGCTGATCTACAACCCGGTGGCGCTGGCCACGGTGTATGGCGCCGATGCGCGCAGCCGCATGGCGGCGAGCGCCGTGAAGCCGAGTGCAAGCGAGCCGGTTGCTTTGGATAGCAAACAGGCGCCCCTGGTGCTGGTGGTGGACGACTCCATCACCGTGCGTCGCGTCACGCAACGCCTGCTCCAGCGCGAAGGCTTTCGCGTGGCCGTGGCCCATGACGGCCTGCATGCGCTGGAAATGTTGGCGCAGGAAAAGCCTGCCGTGGTGCTGACCGACATCGAGATGCCGCGCATGGACGGCTTTGACCTGGTGCGCGCCGTGCGCGCCGACGACAAGCTGCGCGATCTGCCGGTGATCGTGATCAGCTCGCGCAGTGCGCAAAAGCACCGTGAGCACGCGATGGAGCTGGGTGTGGACCACTACCTCGGCAAGCCTTATTCGGAAGTGGAGCTGCTGGCGCTGATCCGTTCGTATGGCGCGAAGGCGCAGCAGTAGCCGGCGCTCGGTTCGCGGCCTGGTCAGCCCAGAAGCGCGGTGTTCATGAGTGCGTTGCGCAGTGCCAGGCCGCCCAGCACCACAAACAGGATGGACGCCACAATGTGCACGGCCTTGGGGTGCAAGCGATTGGCAAAGCGGCTTCCCAAATAGATCACCGGCACATTGGCCAGCATCATGCCCAGCGTGGTTCCGCCCACCACGCTGAAGAAATCGCGGTACTGTGCTGCCAGTGCAATGGTGACGACCTGGGTCTTGTCCCCCATCTCCGCCAGGAAGAATGCAAAGACCGTGCTCCCAAACACGCCCAGGGCTCTTTTGGGCAGGGCGATCTCGCCCTCGTCCAGCTTGTCCGGAACCAGGATCCAGCCGGCCATCAGGGCGAACGAGGCAACCACCGCCCAATTCATGAGGGAGGGGTTGAGCCAGCCCGCCAGCACAGTGCCTATGCCACCCGCTCCGGCGTGGTTGGCGAGGGTGGCGACCAGCACGCCAAGAACAATGGGAAGGGGCTTGCGGTAGCGGGCTGCGAGCACCAGCGAGAGCAGTTGGGTTTTGTCGCCGATTTCGGCCAAGGCAACGACGCTGGTGGATACGAGGAAGGATTGCAGCATAGGTAGCGGCTCAGTATATCCAGCAAGAGGCCAGTACCAGAGCCACGGCTGTGCTAGAGTGGATTTCGACCCCAGGAGCCTGCAGCCTGAGACTGCCCATGGTGAACCCGATTGACATTGAACATACCTTTCCAGAAATTCCGATATCTTGCCGTCTGGGGGCCCGGGTTGCTGGTGGCGCTGGCCGACACCGATGTGGGCAACATCGTGACCGCGGCGCAAAGCGGTGCGCAGTGGGGCTACCGCATGCTGCTGCTGGTCTTGGCCTTGATCCCCTTGCTGTATCTGGTGCAGGAGTTGACCGTCAGGCTGGGAATCTTTACCGGTCAGGGGCTGACTGAACTGGTGCGCAATCGGTATGGCAGGTTCTGGGCCTGGGTTGCGGTGGCTGCCTTGGCTGTGGCCACCCTGGGCTCGCTGATCACCGAATTTACCGGGGTGGCTGCGGTGGGGGATTTATATGGGGTGTCGCGCTCGGTGTCCCTGCCCATGGCCGCCATTGCCTTGTTTGCCGTCGTACTGTCCGGGTCTTACCGTCGGATGGAGAGGATCGCGCTGATCCTTGGTCTGTTTGAATTGGCGTTCTTTGTGGTGGCCTGGATGGCGCACCCCCGGCTGGCCACGGTGGCGCTCCAGGCCCGGGAGTTTCCGATCGCGGACCGGGACTTCATGTTCCTGGCCTCGGCCTTGATCGGCTCGGTATTCAATCCGTGGATGATTTTCTACCAGCAGTCGGCCGTCGCCGACAAGGGGCTCACGCCTGCCCATTACCGGGCGGAGCGATGGGACACCGGTATCGGTGCGGTGCTGGCCCAACTGGTGACCGCCGCCGTGCTGGTGGCACTGGCCGCCACGGTGGACGGCAAGGACTTGCAGCATTCCATTCAAAGCATAGGGGATGTCAGCGAGGCCTTGATTCCCCTGTTTGGAAGTTCTGGCGCACACCTGATTTTCAGCATAGGCGTCATGGGTGCCGCCATGGTCGCGGCCATTGTTTCCTCGCTGGCCTTGTCATGGGCCATCAGCGAGGCCTCCGGATACCAGCGCAAGCAGCACAGGCCAGGGTCTGAGTCGCCGTGGTTCTACGTGGGCTATGCGGTCTGTGTCAGTGCAGGTGCCCTTTTTGTGGGCTGGCAAGACAATCTGATCTGGCTGGATGTCGTCACCCAGGTGGTCAACACGTTCATGCTGCCGCTGCTGATTGCCGCGCTGATCATCCTGGTGCAAACGGCAGTGCCCGAGCCCTACCGCCTGCGCGGCTGTTACCTGTGGCTGCTGATCCTGTGTTCCGTGGGGGTCTGTGCGCTCGGTATTTTTGGCGGCCTGGGGCCATGGCTTGCGGGCAGCAGCTGAAAAGGGCTTATTTCTTCACCACCCCATAGCGCAACAGGGTTTTTGCCCGCGCCTTGGCATGGTCCACCACCGGCAGCGGATAGTCCTTGCCCAGTGTGATGCCTGCCGCCTGCAGTTCCAGCGGTTTGGCCAGCCACGGCGCGTGGATGGACTTGTCGTTCAAGGCCGCCAGTGCCGGTACATAACGTTTGATGAACCTGCCCTGGGCATCGAACTTCTCGCTCTGCGTCACCGGGTTGAAGATGCGGAAATAGGGCTGGGCATCGCAGCCGCTGGAGCTCACCCACTGCCATCCGCCGTTGTTGGCCGACAGATCAAAGTCATTCAGATGCAGCGCAAAGTAGCGCTCGCCGCGTCGCCAGTCCAGCCCCAGGTGCTTGACCAGAAAGCTGCCGGCCACCATGCGCAGCCGGTTGTGCATATAGCCGGTCTGGTTGAGCTGGGCCATGGCGGCGTCCACCAGCGGATAGCCGGTGGTCCCGGAGCACCAGGCGGCAAACAGGGCATCCGCGTGCGGACCCTCGTCCCATTGAATGGCGTCGTATTCCGGCTTGAAGGCGCCGCTGGCCACCTGCGGAAAGTTGGCCAGGATCTGGACATAGAAATCGCGCCAACCCAGTTCCGCCAGCCAGGTCTGGGCGCCAGTGCTGCCCTGTGCCACCTGTTGGCGCGCCAGGTTCACCAATTGGCGGATGGACACGGTGCCAAAGCGCAGGTGCACACCCAGATAGCTGGGGCCCTTGATGGCGGGGAAATTGCGGGTTTCGTCGTAGCGGTCCATACGCTCCACAAAATCGTTCAATAGACGGGTCGCGCCCGACATGCCGGTGGGGATGGCCAGGCTCTGCAGATTGGTGGCTTCAAACCCAATGTCGTGCAACGTGGGCACCGGCCTGTCGTACATGGCCGGGCGCGCGGCCAGTTGCAGGCAGGGGGAGGGCAGGCGGTGCTCGGGCAGCGGCGACGCACCCATCTTTGCCAACCAGGCCCGCAGATAGGGCGTGAATACGCCATAGGGCTTGCCGGTTTGCGTCAGCACCTCGCGCTCTTCAAAAATCACATGGTCCTTCATTTGCACGAAGGCCACGCCGACCGCCTGCAGGGAATCGCGCACCTCGGCATCGCGGGCCAGGGCCTGCGGCTCGTAGTCCTTGGCGGCAAATACGGCGCCCACCTGCAGGGCACTGGCCAACGCCGGAATTTCGCTGCGCGCCGTCCCATGCAGCACGATCAGGCCGGCCTGGCCCGCCGCCTGGCGCAGCGCCGCATCCACTTCCACCAACGATTCGCGGATAAATTCCACCCGCCTGTCCTGTGTGGGCAGGGCTTCCAGAATCTCGCTGTCAAAGACAAAGGCGCAGAAAACCTGCGTGCACTGCGCCAGCGCGGCAGCCAGGGCCGCGTTATCTTGCAGGCGCAGATCGCGCCGTAGCCATACCAGGCCGGATTGGAAAGGAAAGTGCATGTGAGCCGCTAAAATGAATTCATGACCGGCGATTCTGCACCCATGAACCTCACCAACCACTTCCTGATCGCCATGCCCGGTCTGGAAGATGCCCTGTTTAGCAAGAGTGTGGTCTATGTGTGTGAGCACACGCCGCGCGGCGCCTTGGGGCTGGTCATCAACAAACCGGCCGACATGAATCTGCCGGCCCTGTTTGAAAAGGTGGAGCTGTCGCTCAAGCGCGCCGATCTGACCGATAGTCCGGTGTTTCAGGGCGGTCCGGTGCAGGTGGAGCGCGGTTTCGTGTTGCATGAGCCGATCTACATCGGTGCCGACCAGCAAAGCGAGACGCTATATGCCTCTACCATGAGCATTCCCGGCGGGCTGGAGATGACCACTTCCAAGGATGTGCTCGAGGCCCTGGCCAGCGGCAACGGCCCCAAAAAAGTGTTGATCACCTTGGGCTATGCGGCCTGGGGCGAGGGCCAACTGGAGTCTGAACTTGGCGAAAACAGCTGGTTGACCGTGGGCGCCGACCGGGTGGTGATTTTTGACACCCCGGTGGCGGAGCGTTACGAGCGTGCCCTGGGCCTGCTGGGCCTGCAGTCCTGGATGATCTCCACCCAGGTGGGACACGCGTGAGCACCCCGTCCACCCCCGCGCCCGTTTCCGCTACGTTGACGACCTTTGTTGCCTTTGACTACGGCGAAAAGCGCACCGGGGTGGCCGTGGGCAACCGACTGATGGGCACGGCCCAGCCGCAGGGTTCGGTCCACGCGCAGGGCGAGGCGCGCTTTGTGCAGATCGAAAAAGTCCTCAAGGAATGGCAGCCCGACGCCATCGTCATCGGCGTGCCTTACCACCCGGACGGTGCCGCCCATGAGAACACGGCGCGCGCCAAAAAGTTTGGCCGCCAGCTGCATGGCCGTTTCCATTTGCCTGTGTTTGAAGTGGACGAGCGCTACAGCACCACCGAGGCACTCTCCAGCGGCGCCAAGGATGCGGATGCGGCATCGGCCTGCATCATCCTCGAACAGTTTTTAAGGAGTCTGTAATGGACAAGGACGCACATCCCGGCGCCGCGAAAACCGGCGCTTTGTTTTTAGATGCCGAGGCGCTCTACAAGGAGCTGCTGCGCGGCGTGCAGATGCTGTGCCACCCCGACACCAAATTGGTCGGCATCACCTCGGGCGGTGCCTGGCTGGTGGAGCGGCTGCAGCGCGATCTGAACCTGCCCGGCAAGCCGGGCGTGATTTCGTCGGCCATGCACCGCGACGACTTTGCCAAGCGCGGCCTGTCCAGCAGCGCGCAGACGCAGTTGCCGTTTGACGTCAACGGCGCGCACATCCTGATCCTGGACGATGTGCTCTATACCGGGCGAACCCTGCGCGCCGTCATCAACGAGCTGTTTGACTACGGCCGCCCGGCCAGCGTCAAGCTGGCGGTGTTGGTGGACCGGGGCGGGCGCCAGTTGCCGGTGCAGGCCGACTTTGCCGCCGCCCGCGTGGCGCTGGGCGAGCAGCAGTCACTGGCCTTGGCGCGCAGTGAAGGCGGCGCCTTCAGTTTTGAAGTCAAAAGTAATGGTTAGCCCCCACGTTCATCACTTCGTGTATTCACTGCCCCCCGAGGGGGCGCAGGCCTCCCTTGGGGCGGCCCTACGGAAGGCCTAAACATGCTCTACAAGCGCAACCCCCAACTCAACAAGAACGGCGAGCTGATTCACCTGCTGTCGGTGGAGGGCCTGTCCAAGGACATCCTCACCCATGTGCTGGACACCGCCACCAACTTCGTCTCGATGAACGACCGCGAGGTCAAGAAGGTGCCGCTGTTGCGGGGCAAAAGCGTGTTCAACCTGTTCTTCGAGAACAGCACGCGCACCCGCACCACCTTCGAGATCGCGGCCAAGCGCCTGTCTGCCGACGTCATCAACCTGGACATCGCGCGCTCCAGCGCCGCCAAGGGCGAGTCGCTGCTCGATACCATTGCCAACTTGAGCGCCATGGCCGCCGACATGTTCGTGGTGCGCCACGGTGAGTCCGGCGCGCCCTACCTGATCGCCCAGCATGTGGCGCCGCACGTGCATGTGATCAACGCCGGTGACGGCCGCCACGCCCACCCGACGCAGGGTCTGCTGGACATGTACACCATCCGGCATTTCAAAAAGGACTTTGCCAACCTCACGGTGGCCATCGTCGGCGACGTGCTGCATTCGCGCGTGGCCCGCTCCGATATCCATGCGCTCACGACCTTGGGGTGCGCCGAGGTGCGCGTGGTCGGCCCCAAGACCCTGGTGCCCTCCGACATGGCGCAGATGGGTGTGCGCGTCTGCCACACGCTCGAAGAGGGCATCAAGGATTGCGACGTGGTCATCATGCTGCGCCTGCAAAACGAGCGCATGAGCGGCGCGCTCTTACCCTCGTCGCACGAATTTTTCAAGAGCTTTGGCCTGACGCCCGAGAAGCTGCAACTGGCCAAGCCGGACGCCATCGTCATGCACCCGGGCCCGATCAACCGCGGCGTCGAGATCGACTCGGCCGTGGTGGACGGCAAGCAGAGCGTGATCCTGCCGCAGGTGACCTTTGGCATTGCGGTGCGCATGGCGGTGATGAGCATTGTGGCGGGCAACGAAGCATGAACAACATGAAGACATCACTTTTTTGGAGCACCGGCATAGACCAGCTGAAGGCCTATGTGCCGGGCGAGCAACCGCAGACCGATGGCTGGGTCAAGCTCAATACCAACGAGTGCCCCTATCCACCATCGCCGCTGGCGCTGGCCGCCATACGCGAGGCCACCAGCGACAAGCTGCGCCTGTACCCCGACCCGGATGGCAAGGCGCTCAAGGGCGCGATCGCCACGCAGTTTGGTCTGACACCGGCCCATGTGTTCCTGGGCAATGGCTCGGACGAGGTGCTGGGACACGCCTTTCTGGGTCTGCTCAAACACGAGCTGCCCATCCTGTATCCGGATGTGAGCTACAGCTTTTATCCGGTGTGGTGCGGTCTCTACGGCATCGCCTTCCAACAGGTGCCGCTGAATGCCGACTTCGCCGTGGACGTGGCGGATTACCGCCAGCCGAATGGCGGCATTGTCTTGCCCAATCCGAATGCGCCTACAGGCACGGCCCTGTCGCTGGACCAGCTGCGCAGCTTGCTGCAGGCCAACCGCCACTCGGTGGTGCTGATCGATGAGGCCTATGTGGACTTTGGCGCCGAGAGTGCCGCCGCCCTGATTCCCGAATTTGACAACCTGCTGGTGGTGCACACCCTGTCCAAATCGCGTGCCCTGGCCGGCCTGCGCGTGGGCTTTGCACTGGGCCACCCGACGCTGATCGAGGCTCTGGCCCGCGTCAAGGACAGCTTCAACTCCTACCCGTTGGACAGATTGGCCCTGGCCGGCGCCCAGGCCGCGATGGAAGACACGGCCTATCTGGCGCAGCTCACCGCGGCCGTCATAGCCAGCCGTGAATGGCTGGTGGCCGAGCTGGCCACGCTGGGGTTCCAGACCCTGCCGTCCCAGGCCAACTTCATCTTCACCCGCCACGCCAGCCGCGCAGCCGCCGATCTGCTGGTGCAATTGCGCGAACAAAAAATTCTGGTGCGGCACTTCACCCAGACCCGCATTGCCAACCACCTGCGCATCTCGATTGGCACCCAGGCCGAGTGCGAGCTGCTGGTGCAAGCCCTCCAGCGAATCCTGGCGGCGCAGCCCGACCCCACACCAAAGGTATCCGCATGAACATCTTGATCCAGGGCGGTCGCGTCATAGACCCCGCCAGCGGCTTGGACACCGTGGCCGACATGGCCATTGCCGACGGAAAAATTTTGGCCATTGGCGCCTTGCCCGCAGGCTTCACCGCAGAGCAAACGATTGACGCAAAGGGCTGCATCGTCGCTCCCGGCCTGGTCGACCTTTCGGTGCGCCTGGGCGGCGCTCTGGCCTCCGAATTGGCAGCGGCCGTGGCCGGTGGCGTCACCAGCGTGGTTTGTCCGCCCGATACCGAGCCGGTGTTGGACGTGCCCGGCCTGGTGGAAATGCTGCACTACCGCTCGCAGCAACTCCACCTGGCGCGTGTGTTCCCCCTGGGTGCGCTGACGCGCAAGCTGGAGGGCGAGGTGCTGGCCGAAATGGTGGGGCTGACCGAGGCCGGTTGCGTGGCTTTTAGCCAGGCCGAGGTGCCCTTGGCCAACACCCAGGTGCTGCAGCGGGCCCTGCAATACGCCAGCACCTTTGGCTACAGCGTCTGGTTGCGCCCGCAGGAGTTGCACCTGGGCAAGGGTGTGGCCGCCAGCGGCCCCATGGCCACGCGCCTGGGTCTGAGCGGCGTGCCGGTGGCAGCCGAGACGATTGCCCTGCACACCATTTTCGAGCTGGTGCGCAGCACCCGGGCGCGGGTCCATCTGTGCCGCATCAGCAGCGCCGCCGGTGTGGAGTTGGTGCGCCAGGCCAAGCTTGATGGCCTGCCGGTCACCTGTGATGTCAGCATCAATTCGCTGCACCTCACCGATGTGGACATTGGCTTTTTTGACAGCCGCATGCGCGTGACACCGGTACTGCGCCAGCAGCGCGACCGCGATGCCTTGCGCGCGGCATTGGCCGATGGCACCATCGATGCGCTGGTCTCGGATCACAGTCCGGTGGACGAGGACGCCAAGGCCCTGCCCTTTGCCGAGAGCGAGCCCGGAGCCACTGGTTTGGAGCTGCTCTTGAGCCTGACCCTGAAGTGGGCCGCGGACAGCGGCGTCAGTTTGTCGGACGCGCTGGCGACCATCACCCATCGCCCTGCCGCCGTCATGGGCTCTGCGCTGGGTGAGCTGGCCGCTCAGCTGGGAACGCTGACGGTAGGGGCCGTGGCCGATGTATGCGTGCTGGACGCGGCAGCCCACTGGACGGTGGAGCCCGACGCATTGCGCAGCCAGGGCAAGCACACGCCGTTTGGCGGCTATGAGCTGCCGGGCCGGGTGCGCGCCACCCTGGTGGGCGGTGCGCTTGCCTTCAGCGCGTAACGGAGAAGAGCGGTAAACTGTCAGCGCACCGAGAAGCCAGGCCAATGACCCGGTAGCGTCGGCGTCAAGGGGGCAGGGTCACAAACTACATTGCGCATTGGTGAAAACGACGTTTAATCCGACACGGCTGCTGTTGGAAGTACTGCTGCTGGTGGCATCTGCCGAGATCATCGTGATGCAGCTATTGCCGCTGCTGGCGCCTGGCCTGGACGCCTTGGGCCAGGGACTGATCGACGTAGCCCTGCTCATGCTGCTGTCGGGGCCTGCAATCTACTGGCGCTTTATGACGGCGCTCAAGGGTTCCAGCGCGCGGCCGCTGGCCATGGCCTCAGGAAAGTCCGGCCAGGCGGTGCTGCTGACGGCCATCGTCCAGATCTGCGGCTTGCTGCTTACCGCTGGCGGCGTGATCTGGCAAAACAACAATCTCGAAGGCTTTAGCAAGGCACGATTTGAGCAAGGGGCCGAGCGCACCGAGATCGAAGTGGTGCGCCGGCTCAACCAGTCTGTCTATGGTCTCAAGGGCGCGCGCGGCGCCATTGCGGCCACCCCCGATTTCAAGCGACAGGCGTTTCGGGCCTATGTGGAGTCGCGTGACCTGCCCACCGAATTTCCGGGCATACGCGGCTTTGGCCTGATTGAGCGCGTGCGACGCACGCAGGTTCCCCGGTTTGTGGCTCAAGAACGCGCGGATGGCGCGCCGGACTTTGCGGTGCATGGCGGCGGCACGGCGCCGGACCTCTATGTGGTCAAGTTTGTGGAGCCGATTGCCAGCAACAGGGCGGCACTGGGCTTTGACATGGGCCAGGATGCGAATCGCCGCGCAGCCGTTGAATATGCGATTGCCACCGGGCAGCCCACGCTGTTGACCGGCATTGAGTTGCTGCAGGATGCCAAGCGTTCGCCCGGGCTTTTGTTTCTCTTGCCGGTCTATCGAAAGGGCAGTGCGGCGCCTAGCACCGAGCAGCGCCAGCGCGACCTGCTCGGCATTTTGTATGCGCCGATTGTGGCTTCCGAGCTGCTCGGTTCGGTGTCCGCTGCCACCGACAGCCTGATCGATTTCGAGCTGTTTGATGGCACCGAGGCGAATCCCAAGGCGCTGATTTTTGATGCCGATGGCATTCCGGCTTCTGCCTCGCCCGTGAAGCGAAACAGCCGCTTTACCCAGCGCAAGTTTGTGGTTGACAAGGTCATCAATGTGGGTAGCAGGGTGTTGACCCTGCGCATCGACAGCACCCCGCGCTTTGAGGCCGCGCAGGATCGCTCCAGCCTGCTCATCATCGGCCTTGGCGGCACGCTGGTGAGCTTTTTGATGGCCATTTCGGTCTGGCTGCTGGCGGTGGGGCGCCAGCGCGCGCAGGCATTGGCAAGCAGCATGACGGCCGAGCTGGACCGCATGGCCCAAGTGGTGCAGCACACCGACAATGCCGTCACCATCATGGACCGCGAGATGCGTATTGTCTGGGTCAACCGCGGCTTTAGCCAAATTACCGGATACAGCATGGAGGAGGCCCTGGGCCACACGCCGGGCGAGCTTTTGTCTTCCGGCAAGAGCGATCCGCTGGCCATCCAGACCCTGCTGGAGGGTGCTCGCGACGGCAACTCCTGCCGCGTGGAACTGATCAACCGGGCCAAGGATGGCCATGAATACTGGGCCGATACCGAGGTCCAGCCGACCTTGGATGCCCAGGGACGGTTGGCTGGTTTCATGGAAATCGGCACCGATGTCACGCAGCAGCACATATCGGCCGAACGCCTGCGCCAAAGCGAGGCCACGTTTTCCGCCGCGTTTCAGGACGCGGCCAGCGGCATGGGATTTTTGTCGCCCAAGGGGCAGTGGCTGCGCGCCAATCCGGCCCTGTGCGAATTCCTGGGCTATACGGAACTTGAACTGCATGAGCTGACCCTGCGCGAGACCAACCATCCCGACGAGTGGGACACCGATGCCCTGCAGATCCGGCGCCTGCTCGAGGGAGAGATTGCCGTCTACCAGCGCGCCAAGCGCTATGTGCACCGCGACGGCCATGTGCTCTGGGGGCTGGCCAGCATCTCGGTGGTGCGCTCCGACGAGGGCAAACCGCAGTTTGTGATTTCGCAGATTGTGGATATCACGGCGCGCAAACGGGCCGAAGAGGCGCTGGGTCTGAGCAATGCCCTGATGGAAGAGTCGCAGGCGGTGGCCAAGGTGGGCGGCTGGGAGCGCAATCTGATCAGCGGCAATCTGTACTGGACCCGCGAGACCCACCGCATTCTGGAAACCGACCCTGACGCGTTCGACCCTACGGTCGATGACGGACTGGAGTTTTACCTGCCCGAATCCCGTGAGCGACTGCATGCTGCCCTGCAGGCCGCCAGGGAACAGGGCCAGGGCTTCGATATGGAGGTGCAGACCTATACCGCCCATGGCCGGCTGCTGGATGTGCGCACTACCTGTTCGGCCACCATGGAAGAAGGCAGGGTGGTGCGCCTGAGCGGAATCTTTCAGGACATCACCGAGCGCAAGCAGTACGAGCTTTCTCTCAAGGATGCACGCGAAAAGGCCGAGCAGGCCACACAGGGCAAGGCCCAGTTTCTGGCCAATATGAGCCATGAAATTCGCACGCCCATGAATGCCATTCTGGGCATGGTCAGGCTGCTGCAGAACACCGAGCTCAGCAGCCGCCAGCGCGATTACGCGGCCAAGACCGAAAGCGCGGGCAAGTCGCTGCTGGGCCTGATCAACGACATTCTCGACTTCTCCAAGGTGGAGGCCGGCAAGATGCGGCTGGACCCCCAGCCCTTTGCGCTGGAGCAACTGATGCGCGATCTCTCCGTGATCCTGTCGAGCAATGTGGGTGCCTCGCAGGTGGAGGTCTTGTACGACATCGATCCGGCGCTTCCGGAGGTCCTGATCGGCGACTCCATGCGGCTGCAGCAGGTGCTGATCAATCTGGGCGGCAATGCCGTGAAGTTTACGGCCCAAGGCCAGGTGGTGCTGGGAGTTCACCTGCTGCAACAGGACGCGGGCATGGCGGAGATTGCGTTTTCGGTGCAGGACTCGGGCATCGGCATTGCGCCGGAAAACCAGGCCCACATCTTTACCGGCTTCTCGCAGGCCGAGGCCTCGACCACGCGCAAGTTTGGGGGCACCGGGCTGGGCCTGTCCATCAGCCAGCGCCTGGTCGACCTGATGGGTGGGCAGCTGCAACTGCACAGCACCCTGGGCGCTGGCAGCACCTTTTCTTTTACGCTGCGCCTGGCCGTGCAGCAGCCCGGGGTGCAGGCACCGCAGCCAGCCGCTGTGGCGGCACGCCGGGTGCTGGTGGTCGACCACAATCCGGTGGCACTGCGGATTCTGGCGCAGATGCTGCAGTCCTCTGGCTGGCAGGTGGAGCAGGCGCACAGCGCCGAGGCGGCCTTGGCCTTGGTAGCGTCACGCCTGCAGGTAGAGCCCTTTGACGTTGTGTACATGGGCTGGCAGTTGCCCGGCATGGATGGCTGGGCCGCCACCGCGCGCCTGCGCCAGCTTTACGCACAGGCGGCATGCAGCCAGCCGGTGGTGGTGATGCTGTCTGCCAATAACCGCGAGGCGCTGGACCAGCGCACGCAGGAAGAGCAGGCCCTGCTGAGCGGCTTTCTGGTCAAGCCGGTGACCGCTGCCATGTTGCGCGAAGCGGCGCTGGAGTCTGCTGCGGGTGCTGGCGGCTTGCGGCGTTCGCGCCGCAGCGGTGCCAGCCAGCGCCGTCTCCAGGGCATGCGTATCCTGGTGGTGGAAGACAACCTGATCAACCAGCAGGTGGCCGAAGAGCTGCTGGCCACGGAGGGTGCCCTGGTGTCCCTTGCCGCCAATGGCCGCCTGGGCGTGGAGGCCATTGCCGCCGCCCAAAATGGCAAGCCATTTGATGTGGTGCTGATGGATATCCAGATGCCGGTGCTGGATGGCTTTGCAGCGACCCGTATCGTGCGCCAGGACTTGCTGTTGACGGATTTGCCGATTGTGGCCATGACGGCGAATGCCTCGGACTCTGACCGCGAAGACTGTCTGGCCGTCGGCATGACCGCCCATGTGGGTAAACCCTTTGACCTCAAGGTCCTGGTGCAGATGCTGCTGAAACTCACCGGCTTTGCGGTGCCGCCCGAGTCGGCCCAGGCTGTCGCCCTGCCTGCGCAGCGCAAGGAGATGGACATACCCGCCGCCCTGGCCCGCATGGGTGGCTTGCAGCCGCTGTATCAGAAGCTGGCCTTGGAATTCATCAGTGCCTTGCCGGGCGAGCTGGCGCAGATGCAGCGTGCCATTGCAGGCGACGTTACGCAGTGCGGCATGCTGGCTCACACGCTCAAGGGTACATCCTCCACCCTGGGGGCACAGGCATTGTCCGACGCCGCGGCAGCTCTGGAGGCCTGTTGCCAACAGGCCGCTGCGCAGCCCCGGCTCCAGGTGGTATTCATGCAATTGCAAGCTGTGGCCGCCAGCGCCATGTCGGCGCTGCAGCAGGTGGCACCGGTTTTTAAGCCCGCCTCTGAGCCCGCGCTTGCAGATCGCTATCCCGCGACGCTGCAGGCGGGCATGGAAGAGTTGCTGCAGCTGCTGCAGGACGATGATCTGACGGCCCTGGAACGGTTTTCCACCTTGCGCGAAGCCCTTGACGCGGTACCGCAAACGCTGGCGCTGCCGCTGGAAGCGGCGCTGCAGGATCTGGATCTGGTGCAGGCCCTGGTGTGCTGCCGCGCCGTCGTCGCTTGGTTGTCACAGCCGGAATCGACGGACCAGCCGCTGCTGGCGGTCTGAGCGCGGCCTGGGCCTATTTCCGGTCTTGCAAGACAGCCGGGGATTGCGCAGCCTCTTCCATGAAAAAGCGGTAGCGGTTGCGCCCGGCCTGCTTGGCCAGGTACATGGACTGGTCGGCACGGCGCAGCAGCAGGTCGGCGTGGGCGCCATCGCGCGGATACATTGCAATGCCCATGCTGGCCGACACCTGTAGCGCGGTCTGGGCGATCTGGACCTGTTCGGCAGCTGCCTGCAGCAGCCGCTCCAGCACCGGTTCGGCGTCTTCGGCCTGGTCCAGGTCCACCAGCACGGCCACGAATTCGTCGCCGCCTATGCGGGCCAAGGTGTCGCAGTCGCGCAGCGCACCCTTCATGCGCTGCGACAGCACCATCAGCAACTCATCGCCCACCGCATGGCCGTAGCGGTCATTGACGGCCTTGAAGCCGTCCAGGTCCAGAAACACCACGGCCAGCGACTGTTTGCGCCGCTGGCTCTGGCTCATGGCCTGGCGTAGCCGGTCGGCCAGCAGCAGGCGGTTGGGCAACTGGGTGAGGGCGTCAAAATGCGCCATGTTTTCCAGCTGCAGCTGGTAGGTTTTCATGGGCGTGATGTCGATAAACAGCACCACATAATTTTTCGTCCGGCCCTGCTCGTCGAGTACCGCGCTGATGGTGACCATCTCCGCATAGGCCTCGCCATTTTTGCGCTCGCTCCAGATTTCGCCGCTCCAGTGCCCGGTGTCGCGCAGGCCCTGCCAAAGTGCGTCGACATAACTTTCGGAATGTGGACCCGGGAGGAATATGTCGGGCTGCCTGCCCAGCACCTCTTCCCGGCCATAGCCGGTGATGGTTGAAAAGCTGGCGTTGACATCGACGATGCACATGTCGGCATCGGTAATGACCACGCCCTCGCGCGCATGGCGGAACACACTGGCCGCAAGCTGCAGCTTTTCACGTGCCAGCTTGCGCTCGGTGATGTCGCGCAGCGCTACGTGGATGGCCGCTTGTCCCTGGTAGACGATGGCGGTTCCCTGTACCTCCACATCAAAGGCGCTGCCGTCCAGACGCAGGAAGCGCGACTCCACCATGGGCTTGATCGGCGACTGCGTTTCAATGGATCGCATGCGCTGGGTCTGTTGGTCCCGGTAGTCGGGGTGCACCAGATCACGCGTTGGCGTGCCCACCAGCTCGCTGGCCTGGGCTGCGCCAAAGATGCTGACCGCAGCGGGGTTGACGTACAGAATGATGCCCTGCCGGTGCACCAGCACCGGGTGTGGTGACCATTCCACCAGGGTGCGGTAGCGCATTTCGCTGTCGCGCAACTTTTGTGCCTCGGCGTCTTTTTCAATGGCAATGCAGGCCAGGGCGGCGCACTGCTGGGTCAGGTCCAGATCCGCGCCATCGGGGGCGTGCGGCCTGCGGTAATACACGGCAAAGGTGCCCAGCACCTTGCCGGATACCGACAGAATGGGTTCGGACCAGCAGGCCGCAAGGCCTGCCTGTGCGGCCAAATCCCTGTAGGGGATCCAATAGGGATGGCTGGCAATGTCTTCCACCACCACGCGCTGGCCGGTGTAGGCCGCCGTGCCGCAGGAGCCTGCGGCCGGGCCGATTTCAAGCCCTATCAGGGCCGCGGTGTAGTAGTCTGGCAGGCTAGGCCCGATAGCCTGCGCAATATGAAGCCCTTCGTTGTCCAGCAGCATCAGGGTGCACAGCGCACCGGGGAGCAATGTTTCCATGCCGCGCAACATGACTTCCAAAATGTGGATCAGCGGCGCGCCATCCACCAGCATTTCCAGAACGTGGTTGCGAAACTGCCCATCCGGCGGGGTAGCCAAAGCGGTGTTGGATGGTTGGTTGGTGGCTGGCATGAAATTCCCGTGCGCACATAGTAACCTTTGGAGAATTTTGCACAGGGGATTTCGTGGTTTAAGCCTGCGATGGGATTTGATGTTGATCAAGTTGGCGCAAAAGTTTCTGCCTTGGGTGTGGCGAAGCATCGGAAATGCTGTGATGATGCCAACACGGAATTTTTGGGGATGCGGCGCATGCCTGAAAAGCCAAAAAATCGGAGGCGAGGCCAAAATGAACCACAGCAAGACTGTTCCCGGACAAAGGGAGCGCGTGATGCGGGAAGACGACTTCCTGGTGTCCAAAACCGACCTCAAGGGTCGCATCACCTATGGCAACCGGATCTTCATCGAATTCTCCGGCTATAGCGAGGCGGAGCTGCTGGGCAAGCAGCACAACATCGTGCGCCACCCCGACATGCCGCGTGGCGTGTTCAAGTTCCTCTGGGATACGCTGGAAGCCAAGCAGGAATGCTTTGCCTATGTCAAGAACCGCTCCAAGGACGGTGGCTTTTACTGGGTGTTCGCCAATGTCACCCCCTCCTATGGTGCCGATGGCAAGGTGGATGGGTATTTTTCGGTGCGCCGCAAGCCGCGCGCTTCTGCCGTTGCCGCAGTGACGGGCCTGTACCGGCAGATGCTAGAGGAAGAACACCGCGTCGGGACCAGGGATGCCTGTGGTGCATCGCTGGCACTTTTAAACAATGCGCTGGCCCAACAGGGAGTGAGCTATGAGTCCTTCATTCTTTCAATCTGAGTCCGGACGCTTTGCCGCCGGGGCGCTGCTGCTGCTGGGCCTGGGGCTGGCGGCACAGGCGCTGTTTCTGGGCGTTGCGCCACTGGCCCTGCTGTGTCTGCTGCCAGGCCTGCTGCTGTTGCTGTGGTGGGCCGGCCGATTGCAGCATCAGAATGTGCTGCTGGCCCGGATCAGCCAGGTGGCCACCGAGGTGGCGCACGGCAAGTTTGAGCAGCGACTGACCGGCATTGCCGAGGGCAGTGAACTCGGCGAACTGTGCTGGAACATGAACGACATGCTGGACCAGATTGAAGCCTGCTTTCGCGAGCAGGCCACTGCCCTGGGCAATGCCGCCAGCGGCCACTATGTGCGCAAGGCCCAGACCACCGGCCTGCGCGGTGGCTTTCTGGAGTCGCAGCGCCGGACCAATGCCTCGCTCACCAGCATGGAAGAAAAGGTCTTGCAGGAGCAAAAGACGGGTCGCGAAAAGCAGGCGGCTCAGGAGCGCGAGCAAACCGTGGCCAGCCAGAACCTGCGCATCAAGATGGCGCTCGACAGCCTGCCGGAAAGCGTCACCGTGTCCGATTCCGATGGCCTGCTGGTACACGCCACACCGGCGGCCGCCTTGCTGATGCAGAAACTGGGCGGTCCGGGCTTTCGGCTCGATGCCCTGTTTGGCAAGCGCATCAGCGACCTGTTTCGCAGCCAGCAATTGGCCGCGCGTTTTGACGCGGCCGTCAGCTCGGCCGAGGCGGTGGATCTGGACCTGGATGGGCGCCATATCC
>TBL_comb47_HYPODRAFT_10003228_pt1 | contig 19468 bp, 17 predicted proteins | sample TroBogypolimnion_40_FD_10682 | JGI IMG/M metagenome (IMG submission 10682) | reverse complement strand
TCGAGGTGGCCAACAAGACCGTCACCACCTACGGGGGGAACTACGATTTCTACGAGCGCGAGCGCGACATCCGCCGCGAACAGCTCCTGGCGAGCCACAAGCGCCAGCAGGACATGCTCGCCAAGGAGGAGGAATTCATCGCCCGCTTCGCCGCCCGCGCCTCCCACGCCGCCCAGGTGCAGTCCCGGGTCAAGAAGATCGAGAAGATCGAGCGCATCGAGATCCCGCCCGAGGAGAAGGCGGTCCGTTTCACCTTCAACGATCCGCCCCGAAGCGGCGATGACGTGGTGGCGATGGTGGAGCTGGGCAAGAGCTGGGAAAATCCGGACGGCAGCGTCCAGCCGGTCTTCTCGGGGGTCACGGGGGTCATCAAGCGGCTCAGCAAGATCGCCGTTGTCGGTGTGAACGGCGCGGGGAAGTCGACCTTTTTAAAGGTGATAGCGGGAGAGACCGCGCCCTCCGCCGGCAGCGTCGTGCTGGGCGCCAATGTGGAACTCGGCTACTTCAGCCAGCACGCCATGGAGGTCCTCGACCCGAAGAAGACCATCTTCGAAACCATCCAGGACGTCATACCGCTGGCCACCATCGGCGTGATTCGGAACCTGCTCGGCTCCTTCCTGTTCCAGGGAGACGACGTGGACAAGAAGATTGAGAACCTCTCCGGCGGCGAGAAGAGCAGGGTGGTGCTGGCGACGCTGCTGGCGCGCCCGGTCAACTTCCTGGTGCTGGACGAGCCGACCAACCACCTGGACATCAGGAGCCGCGAGATCTTGCTCAATGCGCTGGCGAACTTCGCCGGCACGGTCATCCTGGTAAGCCATGACCGCCATTTCCTGCGCCTTTTGGTGGATCGCGTCATAGAGGTCGATCACGGCGAGATGCGGCTCTACGAGGGGAACTACGACTATTACCTCTCCAAGACGCACCACTTCGGCCATTAGGGCAGGCTTCACTCAGACAATAAATCTAAGGCAAGACCGCTGCAATTCTTCATTCCCTGTTTGCCTTGGGTCATGCTCCATGTTATAAATCCTGAGTGCTGTTTTAAGTGCTACTACCAATCAAAAGGAGAGCAAAACATGTCCAACAAGAAACCCGAAATGACCTTCAAATACATCTTCACGTACGACTATAGCCCGGTCTATGTCAACGGCGCGCACGGCGGCATCTCGCCCCGCGGCGAACTGGTGATGAACTTCTACCTGGAGCGCCAGCCGCTTCCCAATGCCATCTCCCATGAGATCACCGCGGCCGGCGCCATCGGTCCCGAGACCGAGGTGGAGCCGTCGGACCTCGGGCGCAGCCTGGTCCGTCACGTCACCAACGGCGTGGTGCTGAACTACCAGACCGCACGCGAGCTCCATTACTGGCTGGGCGAGAAGGTGAAGGAGATGGAAGCGGTGGAACAGGCGAAAAACGCCATGGCGGCCGACCAGGCAGCCGCTAAGTCGCAGGCCACCCACTAGGCTTGTTCACCCTGCCTCACCACCCTTAATCAAAGGGGCGGGGCTCCGCAGTTCCCACCGGGCTTCCGGTCGAAACTGCGAGCTTTCCGCCCCTGTCTTTTTCAGAGGATTTTTTATGTCGGGAGCGTGGATCGTTGGAGCCGAATCTGTCCGGATGCTGGAACTCGGGCATCCCTGGGTCATCGCCGATGCCTACACCAAGAGGTGGCCCGCCGGCGAGGCCGGTGACTTGGTGGAACTGACCGATGCCTCCGGGCGCTTCCTGGCGACGGCCTTGCTCGATCCCAAGGATCGCATCATCGCGCGGGTGCTCTCGCGAAACCCAATGCGCCTGGACCGGAGCTGGCTCAAGAAACGGCTGGAGCGGGCGATTGCCCTGAGAAGGGAACACGCCGATCTCGGCGACAGCAACGCCTACCGGCTGGTGAACGGCGAAGGGGACGGCCTGCCCGGGCTGACGGTGGACTGCTACGCCGACTACCTCATGGTGCAGATCTATTGCACCGGCTGGCGCAGGCACCTGAAGCTGGTGACCCAGGCGCTGGAGGAGCTGCTCTCTCCCGCGGGGATCTACGAGAAGACCCGGCCCCAGAAGACCCGCGAGCTGGAGTCCGAGGGGGACGCCAAGAAGTACGGCCGCCTTTTGGCCGGCGCGCCTGCCCCCGAGCCGACCCTGGTGCAGGAAAACGGCCTCACTTTCCAGGTGAGCCTGGAACGCGGGCTCAACACGGGGCTCTTCCTGGACCAGCGCGGCAACCGCCGCGACTTCATGGGCCGGGTGAAGGGGAAGCGGGTGCTGAACCTCTTCTCCTACACGGGCGCCTTCTCCGTGGCGGCCGCGGCAGCCGGTGCCAGCCTGGTGCAGAGCGTGGACGCCTCGCCCGGCTACATGGAGATCGCCCGCGCGAACTTCGGCGCGAACCACCTCAACCCGAAGCGCCACGAGTTCGTCGTCGGCGACTGTCTCGCGGTGCTGGACGAGATGTCCCGCCAGGGCGCCGTCTTCGACATCATCGTCATGGATCCGCCCTCCTTCTCCACGACCTCCAAGAGCCGCTTCACCACGCGCGGCGGCACCTCGGACCTGGTCGCCTCCGCGCTCAAGCTGCTTCGGGACGGCGGGCTCCTGATCGCCTCCTCCAACCACCAGAAGGTCGATCTGGCCGACTACCTGAAGGAGTTGCGCCGCGGCGCGCTCCAGGCGGGAAGCTCCCTGCAGGTGATCCAGCTAAGCGGCCAGCCCGAGGATTTCCCTTATCCGGTAACCTTTCCCGAGGGCCGTTACCTCAAGTACGCGATCTGTGTCAAGGGTGATCTGTCATAGCCGGCTGCCAGGCAGCGGGCGCGCGGGCGGAAAGGCGGACGGATCGCTACTGATATTTGATGGGACCGGACGGAGCGCGGTTTTCATCGCACCCAACCTGCCAGCTATCAAGGGTTGCATATGACGTTGCCAGCTAAAGACGGTATTCCTGAGATCGCCTGCCAGCAGATACTGTTACAGGATGGCTCCGTTTACTCTGTGCAGTGGCTGGAACTGCCGCAGCGCTGCGCCGGTAGGGTGACCGGCCGGTATTTGCTGACCCGCTACCTGAAGCTTGTGAGAGATTGCACCCTGTCCCTGGTACGTCCGGTAGTGAGCCCCGATGGTATCGAATTCCGGCTGCTGGAATCATCCCTCGCCTTTTTACGCTTCGCTCCCCCGGAGTTCCTTTGCGGACCGGCAGGCGAAGCCGTGCATCTCCGTACGGTCGGCGGACTGCTGGTGCGGGAGGGGGAAGATCCCGGTACGGGAAAGTTTTCCTTTGTGAGCGAGATCGGGGAAGCCGGCGTGCGGGTTACGGTGCAGCTTTTCTACAGCCGACCGCTGCTGCTCGGCAGCGCGCGTCCGTCCTGGCTGCGCAGGCTGCTATTCCGATGCACCCAGGGGCTGATCCACAGAAAGCTTACCGTGCGGTTTCTCTCGAACCTGTACCGGGAACTGACCGGTGACCGGGGCAGGACTCGGGTGAAGCAGGTGCGGGTGAAGGAGGGGAGGGACATCTGAATACGGAGGGTGCCTTACGGTTACCGCCGCGCGCCAAGAGGCGCCCGGGGTCCTTACTGGTTAATGTTTAGCCTTGGTGGCGTTGCGCTGCTCGTAAAGCTTTACTGACTGCCTTTGTCTGCTGCGTTGATCTGCTCGTAGAGTTCGATCTGTTCCGCGCTGGAGAGTTTCCTGACGCACCCCTTTTCGCCCCGGCACATCCTGCAGCGGTCATCCGAGCACCACTGGCAGAACTTGCAGTCGGGGCAGGGATGCTTCTTGGCTCCTTCGTCGCTTGCCACGTCTACCTCCCTGTCCCCACAATGAAATGGATCTGTTAGGGGCTGATTTTGTTTTCTCTCGGGGCACGAAGAGCGGGCGAATACAAGATTCGCCCCTACCCGCGCGATCAGTCGGTAGGGGCGAACCTCGTGTGGTGCAAACAGAGCTACTTAATAGGCGATGTTCCGCTTGGGAGCAGTCCCTTCAAGGATGCGGGCGAAGCTCTTCCCCTGGTCCGAGTTGATCAGCAGGTAGCGCGGCAGCTTCATGACCGAGTCCCGCGCAGATGCGTGGTGCGCCTCGATGGTGAAGGTCGCCTTGTATCCGAGTTCCCCGGCCCGCTTAATCAGGTAATCGTCATAAATTCCGAAGGGCCAGGCCAGCAGATCGACGGTACCGCCCACTTCCTTCTCCAGCCGCTCCTTGGATTTCTTCAGCTGCGTTGTGACGGACTTCTCGTACTCGGCAGGGGTCATCTTCTTCTTGTCACGCTTGAAATTCGGGTGCCAGAAGGTGTGGCACTCGATGTCGAAGCCGTTTTTCTTGAGCGTCCTCAACTGGTCGTAGGTCATGGCGTATTTCGCGTTGGAGATCGCCGAGGGATAGATGAAGACGGTGACCGGGATGTTGTACTTCTTGGCGAGCGGCAGCATGTCGCTGTACACCGTCTTGTGCCCGTCGTCCGCACAAATCACCACGGACTTCGCCGCGGGTGCCGGCCCCTTTTTCAGGTAATAATCGACCAAAGCCCTCATGGGGATCACGTGATAGCCGTTTTCTTTCAGGTACTTCAGGTGCTCCTCGAAGACGGAGGTCTTGATGGTCATGCCGTCGACCACGGCAGGTCCGAAACGATGGTACAGCAGTATCGGCACGTTCACCCCCTGGCTTGCAGCGGGCGGGTTCGCCTTGGTTTCGCTCGGCGCGGCCTGGACGCGGGGCGCCGTGATCAGGATGGCGGCCAGCATTAATAAAAACAGGATTCGGCATTTCATGTGGTGAAAACCTCCGGTTGACGCTGTGATGGTGCCCGCATGATGCGAAGCAATTTCCTACCATATCAGAAACGGGATAAATGTAAAACGCCAAACATGCAGGACAATGTTCGCGGCTAAACGAGGTACAATGTAGCGTCAGGATGTCACTCAAACGGCTTCCAGGAGGCCTTATGTCGAGCTATCTCGTGAAGTGCGGGGCATGCGGCACGCCCAACCGGATTCCCGCCGAAAAGGAAGGGGTTCCGGGGCACTGCGGCAACTGCCGCGCGACGCTGCCGGCACTCTACCTGCATCCTCAGCAGGTCACCGACCGGAATTTCGAGGAGTTCATCGCCCGTTACGACGGACCGGTTCTCGCGGAATTCTGGGCACCCTGGTGACCGCACTGCACTTCATTCGCACCGGCGGTGCGAAAGGCTGCAGAGCTGCTGGCAGGTAGTGCGGCGGTTATCCAGATCAACACCGAGGAGAACCCTCAGCTAGCGGCACGCTTCGCCGTGCGCGGCATCCCGGTCCTGCACCTGCTCCGCAAGGGAAGGTCGCTGGAGCAGCTTCCCGGCGCCCAGTCCGCCGAGGCGATCGTAGCCTGGTTCCGGAGCAAGGCGGGTGGCTAGGCCAAAGCAAAAAAGCTGGCACTCAGCAGGAGGTTACGCTACAATTTCCTCTCTTCAAAAGGGCCGCAGCCACTACCTACAGAACAGGGGGATCAGACATGACCAGGGACCAGCTTCAGATTCTGGAGAACCAGCTCGTAGCAAACTGCCAGTATCAGGGCATCCAGCCCACTTTGCACAAACTCCTGGAGAGCCTTTTTGAAGGGAAGAACCTGGATGGGATCCTCAGGGAGATGCTGGAATAAGGCTCGGAAGGGATTCAATCGGAACCGAATGAAAAGAGGGCCCACGTCGCTGAGGTGGGCCCTCTTTTTTCGTGCCTGGCGCTACGGCATGGTCTCGGGGCCGCGCAGGATCTTCTTGCCGCTTACTTCCGCGAACCCCCGCAGCATGCCGTCGAATATGAAGTTGTGAAAGGGGGTGACGGCATACCAGTAGAGCAGTCCCAGGAACCCCTGGGGGAGAAAGCAGGCAACCTGCGTCAGCAGGGTCTGTCCCGGGGCGACCTCCTCCAGCCGGAAATCGAGCGTCGCCTCCCCGGGAAGCTTCATCTCGGCCACCAGCAGGAGCCTTTCATGCTTGGCGACCTTTACCACGCGCCAGAAATCGAGCGCCTCCCCCGGGGAGATGTCCTGCTGGGTGCGGCGCCCCCGGTGCAGGCCGACACCGCCGGCCAGGTGGTCCAGGAAGCCGCGCAGCTTCCAGAGCCAGTCCGCGTAATACCAGCCGGCCTCCCCGCCGATGCTGACCACGGCCCTCCATACCTCCTCCGGTCTCCCTGCCACCAGGATCTGGCGCGAGTCGTTGTAGATGGTACCCCCGGTCCAGTCCGGGTCGCCGGGCGTGCTCCACTCGGCGGGCGGGATCGCGCCGGCGTCGATCCAGGAGCTTTCCACCTGGTGCTCCCTGACCCGCTCCTGGGCCAGGCGGATGGCGAGGCGGCAGTCGAAGAGCTCCTGCGGGATAAGCTCGCGGATGCTGGTCTCGCGGCACACCACCTCGTTGCGCAGCCCTTCCGCCAGCGGTCTCGCCAACACGGCGGGGACCGGCGTCAGCAGGTGGATCCAAAGGGAACTTATGCGCGGCGTCAAAAGCGGCAGGGCGATGATGAGGCGCTTGGGGAGCCCCGCCTCCTCGGCGAAGACCTCCATGAGTTGGCGGTAGGTCACCACCTGGTCCTGGCCGATGTCGAAGGTCCTGCCGACCGTCTCGGGGCAGTTCAGGCACCCGATGAGGTAGTGCAGCACGTTGCGCACCCCGATGGGCTGGCAGGGGACGTCCACCCAGCGCGGGGTGAGGATGACCGGCAGACGCTCCACCAGGTAGCGCAGGATCTCGAAGGAGGCGCTCCCCGACCCGATGATCATGGCGGCCCGCAGCACAGTGACGGGGACCTTGCCGCTCTTGAGGATGTCGGCCACCTCCGTCCTCGAGCTCAGGTGCTCGCTCAGGATTTCGCTCGACTCGCCCAGGCCGCCCAGGTAGATGATGCGCTCCAGGCCGCAGAGTTCGGCCGCCTGCGCCATGTTGCCGGCGGCCGTCCGGTCGGTGGCGACGAAGTCGACGCTGACATGGTTCATGGAGTGCACCAGGTAGTAGGCCGCCCTGCAGCCGCGGCACGCCTCCTCCAGGGACTCCGGATCCAGCACGTCGCCCTTCACGATCTCCAGGTTCGGGTGCGTGCTCCACGGCCTCCCCTTGATCTTGCCGGGGGCGCGGGCCAGCGCCCTGACCCGGAAGCCTTCCTGCAGCAGCCGCGGTATGAGGCGCGCGCCGATGTAGCCGGTGGCTCCGGTGATCAGGACTGGTCGGTGATCGGCGTCTGCTGTCATGACAGTTCCTCGCGGTAGTGACTCCTGGAGAGACCCATTGGTACGCCACAGTAAATCATAGTAAAAGGGAATGCACAAGTGTCATGAGAATGATGCCCGCCGCGCCCACATAAATCGTGCTGAAATGCCTTTCCCGGCTCGCTTCGGCAATATTTGACTAAAGTTACCGGTGACTGGTCCCGAAAGGAGTAAGCGCAGCCATAACCTTGCCTTCGGGAGCCGCCGGTGTTTCATGCATAAAGCTAAACAGTACTTCTACATTGTCGGCTTCCTGGTGGTGGTAGTCGGACTCTGGACCGCGCTCAGGCTCCAGATAAAGCACGACCGCGTCCAGACCCAGCGCTCCGCGGAGCTCGCCACCTCCAACCTCGCCAGGGCGATCGAGGAGCATCTCCTGAGCACGGTCCAGCATATCGACGGGCTGCTGCTGGAGTTACGCGACGAGTCGCTCGAGGGGCCGGAGCACTTCAGCAAGCGGGTCAAGTTTCATGAGGATCACAACTTCGGGGGGCTGCTCATCCAGGCCAGCGTCATCGACCCCAAGGGGGTCATGGTCTACAGTTCCCAGCCGCTCCCCGCGACCCCCCTCTACCTCGGGGACCGCGAGCATTTCCGGGCGCACCTGAATCCGGCCCGCGACGAGCTTTTCATCAGTAAGCCGGTGCTCGGCAGGGTATCCAAGAAGTGGAGCATCCAGTTCACCCGCAAGATCATCCGGCGCGACGGCTCCTTCGGGGGGGTGCTGGTGCTCTCCGTCTCTCCGGACTATTTTTCCCACTATTTCCGGACCCTCGACCTCGGCAAGGGGGGCGCGACCGCGATGCTCGGGACCGACGGGGTCATCCTGGCCCGCTCTTCGCCCTTTAAGAGCCAGGTCGAAGTCAGCGGACTCAACCTTCCCGCCAACCGCGCCTTCCTGGACCCCAACCTGGCGCCCGCCGGCGTCATCCACCGGGTCAGCAACATCGACGGTATCCTGCGCACCGGGGCCTACCGCAGGCTCGCCGGCTACCCCCTGGTGGTGCAGATAGCCCTTCCCGACGAGGAGATCTACCGTCCGGCCCGGGCGCGGGAACAGGCCCTGACCGCAACCTGCAGCGTCATCAGCGCCGGGCTGCTGGCCGGCCTGGTTTTTATCCTCTGGTTCGAGCGCAAGCAGCAAAGGCTCTACCGGCGCCTTTCCGAGAGCGAGGAGAAGTTCCGCCTGCTTACCGACTTCACCGCGGACTGGGAATACTGGATCGATCCGCAGCTTCGTTTCATCTACAGCTCCCCCTCCTGCCTGCCGCTCACCGGCTACCCGGCCGAGGAGTTCATGGCGGACCCCGGACTGCTCTTCAGGGTCATCCACCCCGAGGACAGGGACCTGATGCACGAGCATCTGCTCGCGCATCAGGATGAGCCCGGCAGCGAAGCGTGCGAGATGGAGATTCGCATCGTCACCAAAGATGGCGAACTGCGCTGGCTGAGCCACATCTGCCGCGGGATCTTCCAGCCTGGCGGGGTCTACCGCGGCCGGCGCGCCTCCAACCGGGACATAACCAAGAGAAAGCAGATCAAGGACGAGCTGGTCCGGGCCAAGGAGGCCGCCGAGGCCGCCAGCACGGCCAAGAGTGCCTTCCTGGCCAATATGAGCCACGAGATCCGTACCCCGATGAACGGCATCATCGGCATGACGGACCTCTGCCTGGAAACCGCGCCCAGCCGGGAGCAGGAAACCTACCTGAACGCGGTGAAAAGTTCCGCCGACAACCTGCTTGCCATCGTGAACGACATCCTCGACTTCTCCAAGATCGAGGTGGGGAGGATCGAACTGGCGCGTGCGCCGTTTCTGCTGAGGACCAGCATGGGCGAGACCCTGCGCGCCGTTGCCGGACGGGCGGCCGAACGGAGGCTGGAGGTGCTCTTCGCCCCTTCCCCCGAGACGCCGGACGCGCTGATCGGCGACCCGGGACGACTGCGCCAGGTCGTCCTCAACCTGGTCGGTAACGCCATCAAGTTCACCTTCAGCGGGGTCATCGCGGTGAGGATCGCCCTGGTCCGGGAGGATGTGGATGGCTGCCTGCTCCGCTTCAGCGTGCAGGACCAGGGGATCGGCATCGCGCCGGAAAAGCAGTGCCTGATCTTCGACCCCTTCGAGCAGGCGGACCTCTCCACCACCAAGTCGTTCGGCGGGACCGGGCTCGGCCTCTCCATCTCCAAGCGGCTGGTGGAGCTGATGCAGGGGGAGATCGGCGTCGAAAGCGAGCCCGGACGCGGCAGCACCTTCAGCTTCACGGCGCATTTCGGTCTGCAGAAGTCGGCTCCTGCCCCGGCGCGGGAAACCACGCTGGCGGGCCGGCGCGCCCTGGTGGTGGACGACGTGGCGACCAACCGCCAGGTGCTGGCAGAATTCCTTGAGAGCTGGGGGGTGGGCTCGGTGGAGGCCGAAAGCGCCGGCCAGGCCAGCCAGATACTGAAGGCGGCCAGGGGCATCGGCATCGGCTTCGACTTCCTGCTGATCGACGCCGAGATGCCGGAGCGCGACGGCTGGGATCTGGTGCGGGAGATCCGCGCGCAGGACTGCTACGCCACGGCCAAGTGCGTCCTCATGCCGGGCGTGGGGGTGCGCGGCGACGCTGAGCGCTGCCGAAGCCTCGGGGTGGACGGCTATCTGACCAAGCCGGTGATCCATAGTGAGCTGCGCGACCTGCTCTGCCTGTTCATGAGCTCGGCTCAGGCTCCCCCCCTGGTCCCGGAGGCGGTTCCGGTCACGCGCTATACGGTGCTGGAGCAGCGGGAGCGGCTCCACATCCTGGTTGCCGAGGATGTCGAGGTCAACCAGATCCTGATCGAGACGGTCCTGGCGCGGCAGGGACATATCACGACGCTGGTCAATAACGGCGCCGAGGCGGTGGAGGCATGGAAAAGTGGGGTGGCTTTCGACCTTATCCTCATGGACGTCCAGATGCCCGTGCTGGACGGGCTCCAGGCGACGGCGCAGATCCGCGCCCTGGAACGGGAGTCGGGCGGGCACCTGCCGATCGTCGCCATGACCGCCTATGCCATGAGCGAGGACCGGGAGATGTGCCGCCTCGCCGGGATGGACGACTACCTCAGCAAACCATACAAAGTGGCGGAGGTCGTCGAAATGCTGGCGCGCGTTGTGCCCGGGTCAGCCGCTGCGAAGCCCGAAGCCGTAGCAAAGGCGCCCCACTCCTGGCAGGAGGGGCAGGCCGGGGCTGCGGATGGCGGCGTGGCTGCAGCTGCGGTCACCCGGGTTGGGAGCGGAGGGGGGGCTGCCGTCGGCAGTGGCGCAGGAGACGCTGGCGTGAAAGGTGACAGTAGCGTTGCGGGCCGCGCTGCTGGCCACGATGCAGATAGCATCGCTGACCGCGCCGCAGTTCGCGCTACGGGCAACCTTGCAGGCAGTGAAGCAGGGGGACCCGACGCGGAAGAAAATGGCGAGGTTTTCGACAGGGCAGCATTCCTGGCCCGTCTGGGGGGGCAGGAGCAGCAGATGGCAGTATTCCTGGCGCTGTTCCGGAAAACGGTCGACGAGAACCTTCCCGCACTGTGCGAGGCCGCGGCGGCCGGCGACGCCGACCTGGTGCGCAAGGGTGCCCACCTGATCAAGGGGATCTCGGCCAACATCGGCGCCAACCGGATGCTAAGCGTGAGCGGTGCCATGGAGCAACAGGCGCGCCAGGGGGACCTCACCGGCATTGAAAACCAGGCAGGACAGTTGCGCCGCGAATACGAGATATTCAAGGACTCCGCAGCCTAGGGCCCGGTATCTATCCAGGTCGTGCTATGCCTGGGTTTTCTCCTTGAGTTCCCGGAGTTCTAACACTGATTCGCGCTAACAAACGCCAACAACTCTTTAGAAAAATATCCGGAGGTTATCATTCATGGGTCTATTTTCTGGAACTGACAAAAATGCCAGCTCTTCCGAAACCAAGAAATACCATTCCAATTACAGCACACTGCTGGCCGATGGAGAAATCATCGAGGTCGGTTTCGTCGTTGCCAGGGATACCTTCCTCTTCACCAACAAGAGATTGATCCTGGTTGAGATCCAGGGTATTTCCGGCAGGCAGTTGGAATATATTTCCATACCCTACAGCAAGATCACGAAATTCAGCGTCAAGACGGGCGGCAGCTTTGAGCTTGATGCGGAGCTCAAGCTGTGGCTGGCCAGCGACACGATGCCCTTAGAGAAAAAATTCAATAAGGACAACAACGTGTACGAGGTGCAAAAGGTTTTGGCCAGCCACGTGCTCAAATAAGGACCCCCCTCCGTCCCGGGAGGGGGGATACTGCCTAGTTCGCGACTTCCACCTCTATGCGCCGGGGCTTGGCGGCTTCCGCCTTGGGCAAGTGCAGCGTCAGCACGCCGTTGGTGAATTCCGCCTTGACCTTGGCCTGGTCGATGACGTCCGGGATCTGGAACTGGCGGTAATAGGGAGCCCACTCGAACTCGCTGTACACGGGGCGCCCCGGCATTTCCCGGGTAACCGGCGCGTTGATGGTAAGAATCCCCTTCTCCACATGGATGTCCAGGGCATTTTTGCTGGCCCCGGGAAGGTCCGCGGTCAAAAGCAGCCCGGACTCGTCCTCGCTGATGCTCACTGCGGGTCTCAGGAACCGCTCGGGGGCCCGGGTCTCCTCCCTGGCCTGCGGGTTAATGTCGTGATCTCGTTCAGTTAAGCTGTTAGCTGTCATGGTGATCTCCTCCATTTGGGTGCTGTGAAATGATGCCCGTCCGGGCCTTAGGCGACTCTTACCTCGATCTTCTTCGGCTTGGCGTGCTCGGACTTCGCCATGGTGATGCGCAGTACCCCGTCCCGGTACTCGGCCGAAGTCTTGTCCGGGTCGATCTCGGACGGCAGGTCCACGGTGCGGGAGAACCTCCCCGAACCGAGCTCGTTTCGGTGCACCAGGCCGCCCCTGACCTCCGCCGTAGACTTCCTCGCCCCGGCGATGGTGATGGTTTCGCGCAGCAAGGAGAGCTGCAACTCCTTCGGGTCTACCCCCGGCAGCAGCGCGTCCAGGCAGATCTGCCCCTCGTCCTCGCTCAGGTTGATCAGCGGGAAGCGCCGTGTCGAAGAGGGAGCCAGAAAGGTGGTCGCCAGAGGCCGGGCCACCCCAGCTACTCGGAAAGCGTCATCGATCTCCCTCCTCAGACTGTTCATTTCGTCCAAAAATCCCCAGCTAGCCATGTGAATTCCCTCCTTTGGTGAGATGACTTCTGAAAGGAAAATAATCATCATTTTTCCCGTGTCAAGGGGGTGAGGTGGCGGTAGCCGGCAAGAGGATTTACAGGTATAGTCTGGGTAGCCCTGATTAAACTCGGGGATCCCTCTGAATGAGGCGACCGGGCTGTGACAGAAAATTGGCCCGCGGTATTGCCCAGAAAGGCCGCATGACCATGGATATCCGCCCGAAACCCGTTTCTGTGCTGGCCTTAGCATTCCTGGTGCTCGGCGCCGTCGCTGCCTGCTCACCGGTGCAGGCGCTCAATGCCATCACACCCAGTTACACCTATCGCAAGGCCGCCGACCTGGCCTACGGCAGTGACCCCCGCCAAAAGCTGGACGTCTATACGCCGCTCAATCTCAAGGGACCTGCGCCTGTCGTAGTATTTTTTTACGGCGGCAACTGGAATAGCGGCGCGCGCGGCGAGTACCGCTTTGTCGGCGAAGCGCTCGCCTCGCGCGGCATGGTCGCGGTCGTGGCCGATTATCGCCTGTACCCGCAGGTGCGCTATCCCGTCTTTCTCGATGACAGTGCCAAAGCCGTCGCCTGGACCTTGAATGAGGTGCTGGCTTACGGCGGCGACCCCAGCCGCGTCTTTGTCATGGGGCACAGCGCCGGCGCCTACAACGCCGCGATGCTGGCTCTCGACCCGCGCTGGCTCGCCGGGCACGGCTTTGCGCCGGCCGCGCTGCGCGGCTGGATCGGCTTGGCGGGCCCCTATGATTTCATCCCGATCAAGAATGAGGCGACCCGTCCGGTGTTCTTTTATCCGGCGACACCCCCCGAGTCCCAGCCGGTCAACCATGTAAGCCCCGCTGCCCCGCCCGCGCTGTTGATTGCGCCAGCCAAGGATGACCTGGTCAATCCGCAACGCAATACCGGCGGGTTAGCCGGCAAGTTGCGTGCAGCCGGCGTGCCGGTTGCGGAGCTCTACTTCGATAATGTGAGCCACACCACCCTGGTCGGTGCCCTGTCCCGTCCTTTGCGGCATTGGGCGCCGGTGCTGGATGCCATTGACCGCTTCGTGGCGTCCGATGGCGGCCGGGTCTCCGCCCTGAAGTCCCGCTAGTTCGCGCTGCGCACCGGGTTCCGCGGCATCCGGGAAAAGGCGGCAGCGTGCGCACTGCTGCAATGCTTCCTCTATGGTGATGTGCCCTGCGCAGCAAAGCATCGCTCCTCTTCTCTTAACGGCACTTTCCGCGCCCGGGGTATTGGCACGGGCTTGCTGCCTCAGCCAGTAGCGACAAGGTATCTGACTGATCTGCCGGCAATTGCGCCGTGGTCTGCCTGCTGAAAACTCTGAGATAATGGTTTACAAAGTATAAAAAACTGATTAAAATATTGTTACAGGCTTTGGGCCAGGCGACCAAGCGCAGAGCTGTTTCCCCGACTGAGTCAAAGGGGGCGGTTTATGGCTGGCAAGTCCGGATACTACCAGCGGGGCACGCAACCGGCCGAGCGAAATGACGGCCACCATCAAGCTATGAGAGTGCCGTCCGGCTTGCCCTGGAACAAAGGCCCGGTCCCCACCCTTACCAAGGTCGTCCCGAGGCTTGCCAGGACGCTTAATATCCTTTCCCAGCTCGACGAATCGAGGTCGGTCTCCGAAACGGTCTTCCTTTCCCGCAAGCTGCTCGACTCCTTCTTCGCCCGGACACCGCTCGCCACCGGCTGGCGCAGCGAGGATGGCAGCAGCTTCTCCCTGGCGGGTGGAGGCGGCTTCCCCCTGGAACGGCAGGCTGTCCCCGAGGCGGCGCTCTCCGATTTGCTGGCTCCCAACAAGATGAAAAGACCCCTGAAGCTCGATGACGGGCTGCGGCTGCTCTTCAAGGGCGTGCACGCGCAGACGGTCACCAACTTCCCGATCGCCTCGTGCGGGGTGTCGCTGGGCTTTCTCTCCTTGTTCGACTGCAAGCTTCAGGAGGGCGATCTGCTCCTCATCGAACTGATCACCAGCCGGGTGGCCAACAGGCTGATGCTGCTCAAAAAGGAGCAGGAGCGAGCGGTGCAGATGGAACTCTCCAGCCGCCTGATGTCGCTTGCCGGCACACTGCTGCGCTCGGAGAGCAAGGAGGGTCTGTACCGGATCATCCTGGACAGCGCGGCCGAGATGCTGAGCGCCTGCCAGGGTTCGGTCATGCTGGTCGACAGCGACGGCTTGAGCCTGCAGGTGGTGCACACCAAGGGACTCGGAAGCGAGATCGCCCGCTGCCAGAGGGTGCAGCTGGGGGTGGGGATAGCGGGGAGGGTCGCCGAGAGCGGCGCCGCGCTGCTGGTCCGCGACCTGGAGCAGGATCCGCGCACCGCCATGCGCAACCGCTCCCGCTTCAAGTCCAAATCACTGATCTCCATCCCGCTCAAACTAAACGAGAAGGTGCTCGGCGTCCTGAACCTGTCTGACAAGGTGAACCTGTCGGCGTTTTGCGAGGCGGACCTGAGACTGCTGACCTCCTTCTCCACCCTCGCCTCGCTGATGATCGAACGCGCCCAGATCCAGGAGGAGACCTGCCGCCTGGAGCAGCTCTCCTGCACCGACCCGCTGACCGGCACCTACAACCGCAGGTTCCTCAACGCGAGGTTGGAGGAGGAGGTAAACCGCAGCCGGCGCCAGGGGCTCGAGTTCACCCTGCTCTTCATCGATCTGGACCTTTTCAAGAGCTACAACGACCGCTTCGGCCATCTTGCCGGGGACGAGGCGCTCAAGGCCATCTCCGAGGTCATCAAGGGCAACCTGCGTGACATGGACATCGTGGCGCGCTTTGGCGGCGAGGAGTTCTGCGTGCTGCTCCCGGGGACCTCCTGCTCTTTGGGGGAGGCGGTGGCCGAGCGCATCCGCCAGGGGATTGAGCGGCGCATGTCGCAGGACCGGGAAGGGGGAGGTGCTGCGCTTTTGACCGCGAGCCTGGGTGTCGCCTGCTTCCCGAGGGATGGCGAGAGCGCGGCGGCACTGCTGAACGCTTCCGACACCGCCCTTTATCAGGCGAAGGCAGGTGGCCGGAACAAAGTCGTCTCCGTGCAGCCCGGGTTTGCCTTCGTTGCGTCCGAAAACCGGACGGGGAGCGGTCTCAATGCCGCGGTGCGGCTGGGCAGGATTATCTGAAACCGTCTTCTGATGGCTCTGCGATAGGTCTGTGGTGGCTGTGCGATGGATCTGCGATGGCTCTGTTACGGTGAGGTGTTTATTATCAACTTTTGGCACTTTCACCAGCCCCTCCTCGCCCTTTGGGAGAGGGTCGGGGTGAGGGATTGGCCCTGGCGTGACAGTGGCTCCGTGGAGACTCCCTCACCCCTGCCCCTCTCCCGGAGGGCGAGGGGATAGGCACTAACAGTCACTGCGGTCCCAGGGGGCGTACCCTCGTTATGAACCGCTCAAGCAGCCTCCCCGCCTGCAGCCAATACAAACCGCATCATAAAGGTCATGTTTTGCACTCCCTGCTGTGCCGGTCCTGAACAACAGGGCGGCTGCGGCGCCCCTGTCTCCCGTGATTCCGGCCTGTTAGGGTTGGCACGAAGTTGGCTCATGAGAAGTGCGAGCAGCCAACTGGAGCTACACAACAACGGGGGAAGGTCGTGAGGTCTTCAGGGCGCCCCCTCAGTCTGGGGGGAAGGTAATGCATGTCTATCATCTGACTGAGATTTGCGAGATCTCTCCGCCGGCCATAACCCCTCTCTACTATGGGCGCTACCTGGCCACCGTGCGGCAAGACGGCACTATACTGTGCGACAATCACCAGTTCGCCATCGACAACGGAGGGCCGCTGCATCCGGGCGACCAGGTCATGATCTGGTGCAGCCGCGATTACTTTTGCTGCGAGACGGCCGAGTACGAGCAAGACCACGGACCGCTCAAACATTGACCCCATGTTGGCTCGGCCTGAAACCGCGGACCGCTCAAATATTGACCTCCATGCCGAACTCGGCTTGGTTCGCGCCCTTGACGGGTAGGCGCCTGGCGATTACAGTTGTGACAAGATCCGGGAGCCCCGCACTCCCCCAATGTCCCGGTCATAAAAGGAATCGCCATGAGCCACTACCAAATCGCCCTCGTCGTCGGCAGTCTGCGCCGTGAATCGTACAACCGCAAGCTGGCCAACGCCCTTGTCAAACTCGCGCCTCCCGAATTCTCCTTCAACCATCTGGAAATAGGCGATCTGCCCCTTTACTGCGAGGACAACGACGCCAACCCGCCCGAGCCGGTGAAGAGGCTGAAGACCGAGATCGCTGCCGCCTCGGGTCTCCTCTTCGTCACTCCCGAATACAACCGTTCCATCCCTGGAGTGCTCAAAAACGCACTGGACAACGCCTCGCGCCCCTACGGCCAAAACGCCTGGGCGCGCAAGCCCGCCGGCGTGTTGGGCGCCTCACCCGGCGCGGCCGGCACGGCGCTGGCGCAGCAGCATCTGCGTAACGTTCTCGCCTACCTGGACGTCCCGGCACTATGCCAGCCGGAGGTTTTCATTCAGGTAAAGGAAGGGCTTTTTGACGCGGCGGGGGACCTAGCAAGCGAAGGGACCAGGAAGTTCCTGCAAAACTGGATGGATTGCTACGTGGCCTGGGTGAAGCGGCACGCTGCCTGACTCCCATCCCGCCGAGCCGCCCTGAATCAAGGGCCGAGCAGCTTTTGATATGTTCCGACACGAGTCTCCAAAAGGCCCCCCATCGTTAACGCGACGGGGGGCTTTTATTCACCTGCCCGATTCTGCGGCGAAAATGGATGCCTACCGCGGCCTCCCTTCGCGACTCTTCCGCTTCCAAAAACTCTCCCTCCCGCCGGGGGTATGGGCGCTAACTTTGAGCAGTTATTCCTTCCCCTTCAAGGGGAAGGTTAGGATGGGGATGGGGTTACCTTTGGTCACATTGAGCTTACTGTGGCGGTCATGACATCTTCCCCTCCCCCTTCCCCCCTCCCGCAAGGAGAGGGGGGAAGGGCGGAAGGCATCACTCAGAAAGACCGGGTTTGACCTTTTCTTTTCGGTGCCGCCTTGATATTATAATGAAAATCTCGCCCAGCAGGTGCACATGCTTTTCTCCGATTTCTCCCGGCGGCCCTGGTCGCCGTATTTCGTTGCCCTTCCCATCTTCGCAGTAGCTGCAGCGGCACGCTTGTTTTTTTTCGGCAGCCTCGGAACCCGCGTCCCCTTTGTGACCCTGTTTCCCGCCGTCATGATCGCGGTCCTCTGCGGGGGACTACCCGCGGGTCTCCTGGTGACCGTGCTCTCCGCCTTCCTGGCCGTCTACTGCTGGATCGAGCCGGTCGGCCAGCTGGCGATACGCAATGCCCCCGACTGGATCGCACTGCTCATTTTCCTTTTGAGCGGCCTGATGGTCTCCTGGCTCAGTGAGGTGACGCGCCGCGCCCAGAGGAGGGCCATCGAGGCGGAGGGGCAGGTGAAGCTCGGGGCCGAACGGGAGCGGGCGGGCGCTGCGCTGCAAAGCAGCGAGGCCAAGTTCCGCTCCTACGTGCAAAACGCGCCGATTGCCGTCTTCGTGGTGGACCGTGCCGGCCGTTACGTCGATTTCAATCCGGCGGCTGTCGACCTGCTGGGCTATCAGCCCGAGGCGCTTTTCCGCATGCACTTCCTGGAGGTGCATCCGGCGCAGAACCAGGCAGCCGTGCAGCGGGATTTCGACACTCTGCTGGAACTGGGACGCATAGAACGGGAAACCCGCCTGATCCGGGCGAACGGCAGTCTGATCTGGGTTTCCCTGCGCGCCGTCATGCTCGACGCAAACCACGCCATCGGTTATTTCCAGGACATAAGCGAGCTGAAAATGGCGGTGCAGAGCATGGGCGAGCGCCTGGCGCTGCGGGAGCAATTGGCGAGCATCGCCGCCACCGTGCCGGGAGTCATCAATTCCTTCCGACTGCGGCCGGACGGCTCCGTCTCCATGCCCTACGCGAGCCCCAGGCTGCCAGAGATCTATGGTCTGCAGCCTGCCGAGGTCGCCGACGACGCGGCCCCCGTGCTCGCCCGGATTCATCCGGACGACCTGCCGCAGGTGCAGAACTCCATCGCACAGTCGGCGCGCACCATGACCCCCTGGCGGGACGAGTTCCGGGTCGACAACCCGCAGCGCGGCGAGCTCTGGATCGAGGGGCACTCGGTGCCGCAGCTCGAGGCCGACGGCAGCATCCTGTGGCAGGGCTTCATCCATGACATCACGGCGCGCAAACGCTCCGAAGAGGCGCTGCTGGACTCCAGCCAGTTCAACCGCCAGATCATCAACGGCGCCGAGGAGGGGATCATCGTTTACGGGCGGGATCTCCGCATCCAGGTCTGGAACAGCTACATGGAGCAGTTCACCGGCCGCCCCGCCGGCGAGGTCGTGGGGCGGCACCCCCGGGAGGTCTTCCCCTTCCTGGAGGAAGCCGGCGTGCTGGAGATCCTGGAGGGTATCCTGCTGGGCGGCGCCGGACGCTCCATCGAATTCGACTTCTACTCCCCCCATAACGGCAGGACCTGCTGGGTCTCGGATACCTTCGCTCCGCTACGAAACGCCAAGGGGGAGGTCATCGGGGTCATCGGGATCGTGTGCGACATATCCGGCCGCCGCAAGGCCGAGGAGGAGCTGCGCAGTTCCGAGGCGCGTTTCCGCACCCTGGTGGAACAGGCGGCGGACGCCTTCTTCGTGCACGGTCGCGACGGCAGGTTTCTGGACGTGAACCGGCGCGCCTGCGAAAGCCTTGGCTATTCCCGCCAGGAGCTGCTGCAGCTTGGCATGTCCGACATCGAGGTGGACCTTCACCTGGAGCGCGCCCAGTGCGCCTGGGACCTGCTGGAGTCCGGGCAGCATTGCACGCTGCGGGGACGCCAAAGGCGCAAGGACGGTTCGACCTTCCCGGTCGAGGTGCGCATGGGGAGCTACCAGCAAAACGGGGAGCGCCTCTTCCTGGGGCTGGCGCGCGACATCAGCGAGCGCGAGCGCAGCGAGGAGCTGGTGCGCGAGGCCTCCCGGCGGCTGGAGCTGGCCACCCGGTCCGGTGGGCTCGGTGTCTGGGACCTGGACGTGG
>TBL_comb47_HYPODRAFT_10003227_pt1 | contig 19472 bp, 20 predicted proteins | sample TroBogypolimnion_40_FD_10682 | JGI IMG/M metagenome (IMG submission 10682) | reverse complement strand
TTAGGGCGAATTGCGGTATAGGGAAGCAAGCGTGTGCCAAAGCCCGCTGCCAGTATCATTGCCTGCATACCATGTCTCCTGAGGCGAACATCGCCATCAAATCTTACAAATCCCTCTGGTATTCTCCGGAGAGAAGTTTCCTGCAGTCTATACAATTGGCCCGATTTCCATCAAGGAAAATCCATGTACTGTCATCCGACCCTTTCTCTCAAGAAAGACAGCAAGGACGAAAGGCTCCCGGTCCGATAAAACGATGTCCTCAAACTTTTCCCAAATTCTCTGCAACTGCATGGTCTTGATTGAGATCTGTTGCACTTTGCCGAATACCTGTTTATTCTGCGCAAAAGCAAGAGAGCACCACCCGGATCATTTGCTCTTCCGAAAAATTCGAACATTACTCATTTATTCAATCAGCATACTATGCATAGACCATTCTTGATCAACGGCCCCGTCATCCCTGCAATCCGCCGAAAGACCCTGGCCCTGGCTCTCTGTTTGTGCCTTGCCTTCATCCTGCAGGCAGGCCCTTCCTTGTCTGCCGGGCCTGAGCCGTCCGACTTCGATTTTGACCAAATCCATGCAAAACTCCAAGATGTTTCCAATCAGATAAAAAATGATCCAGGGTCTTCTCAAAAACTGGAAAAGGCCAAACAGCTGACCGATCAGTATGCCAAGGAAACAGCAGCATGCACTGATACCGCAACCGCTCAGATTACTGCCGTCGACCAGGAAATAGCAGCTCTCGGTCCCAATGCCGAACATGAATCTGCCGAGATAGAAAAAGAACGTAAACGGCTTACCAAGCAAAAACAAGTCCTTCAGGTAACGCTGTCTGAGTGTAAATTGCTTGCTATTCTGACAACAAGGATTCAAAACGAAATAGCCGACCAGAATAAAGCCCTGCAGGCCGCCGTCTATCTTGCCAAGACTCCAAACACCTTCGCTAAAACGGCCAAGGATCTTCCATCATTTTCCGGATTCTGCACATCATCCCTTGATTATATTCATAAGCAATCAGGCATAGGAGAAATGACACCGCTGGAAATTTCCATTTTCCTGCTGCTTATCATAACAGCCTGGTGGGCAGGACTGCTGGTTGTCCGTATTTTGATTCTCTATCACACGCTCATGCAGGAGGGAAACCAGGGCCTTTCCGAGCCAACCCTGCCCCTCAGGCAGCGGCTTGACCTGCCGGTCGCAATGGCAACTGCATTGAGCGGCGGTTATCTCCTGTATATCAATACGGATGCAACAGTCACGACCTATAGTCCATGGCTGCTGTTTTCCATCAGTCTGTATTGTCTTTCCCTGTTTATTTTTTACTTCCGGAACTTTATGAAAAAAGATTCCGGCCTCGCCGTATCGTTTTCTCCCCCGGCCATGCGGTTCAGAGTCCTGGTTTTTCTGTGCGTCGTGATGTTTTTTATTACCCGTCTCGACCTGAGCGATTACAGTGACCTTGCTTCCCTTCTTATTTTTGCTCAGTCCTCCCTTATATTCGGGATCTGTCTCGCCGCCTGGTGCTTTTTATTGGGGATCAAGCTCCCCGAGAAGATCTCTCGCTATTCAAGGTTGATACGGTATGGGGTCTCAGCAATTTCAATCCTTATTATGCTTATCGAGATCTCGGGCTACAAAAACCTCTCCGCATTTTTACTGCTGGGCTTTTTTGCAACATTCGTTCTTTACAATATCCTCTGGCTTACGCTTTTTTCCATAGATGAAATCGTGGGAGGAATTTTTCTGGGGAAATATCAATGGCAAAAAAACCTTCGGCTCCGGCTCGGTTTTTCTCCCCAGGAAAAACTTGCGGGTATCATGTGGATAAGGCTTATATTCAGACTCCTTGCCTGGTCCATTGCCGCGCTTCTTTTTCTGCAGATATGGGGGTTCTCCGACGCCCAGCGACAGAAGATCATGTCGTATTTGGTAGATGGATTTGATTTTGGCGGGCTGATCTTCGCACCAGCGCGCATCCTGTTAGGTTTTTTCATTTTTTCCTGCGGCTGGACCTTGCTTTCGTGGATCAAGAGGGAGATGGAGATCAACTGGCTGAAAGAGTCCTATTTTTCCCGGAGCGAAAAAGAAAATCTGGTTACGATGACTGGGTATGCCGGTTTTGCGCTGATCCTTATCATCGGCATCTCTGCTGCGGGAGTAAGTTTTTCCAATCTGGCTGTTATTGCGGGCGCCCTGTCGGTCGGTATCGGTTTCGGCCTCCAGAACATCGTCAACAACTTTGTTTCAGGGCTCATCATCCTCTTTGAAAGACCGGTCAAGAGGGGAGACTGGATCAGTGTCGGCAACACGCAAGGGTACGTACAGAGGATCAGTGTCCGGTCAACGGTTATCCAAACCTTCGACCGTTCCGATGTAATTGTCCCCAATTCCGAGCTGATATCCCATCAGGTCACAAATATGATGCTCAACGATAACCATGGACGGCTTATCATCCCCATCGGGGTAGCCTATGGAAGCGACACAGCCCTTGTCAGCTCGATCCTGATGGACATTGCCAAGGCCAACGACAAGGTCATCAATGATGGATCCGCTCCCGCACCGCAGGTCCTGTTTCTTTCGTTCGGAGAGAATTCGCTGAACTTCGAACTGCGCTGCTATCTTACAAACATCGATCAGGGAACGAGGATCAGGAGCGCGATCAACTTCGAGATAGACCGAGCCTTCAGGGAACACAACATTTCCATGCCCTTCCCGCAGCGCGATCTCTACATCAAGGAGTTTCCCGCCCGGATGAATACCGCGGCTGAACAACAAAGCCCGGCCAAAGAGGAATGCAATACCGGAAAAAAATGAGCAAGCACCGGGCATAATCCGGTTCAGAACAAAGAGGGCAGTGTCACCATAATCAGAAGAGGATCGCTCCAAGCGTGCTTTTACGTCAAAAGGGATAGACATATTCATTCTCCGGCTTATCCGCATTGACTATGCTATCGGCAACGATTACCGGTATTTTCACGCCCTTATAGTCTATGATTTTTATCGTTCCCGTGACCTTGACCCAGGCATCACGGGCAAGGGACTTCGCATTGTCATACCGGCAAAGCATCCCGACTGTCTGCAGATCCGCAGTACAGCAGGTCATCAGCAACCTGGCAGGGACAAATTCATTGGCTTTCACCTGTTTGTCCTTAAAAACAAATCCAACCACCTCTATTTTTTTTCCCCGATAGGTCTCCATATTGTCGTAGATTTCTTTCAACCATCGGAAATAATTGCCATCATCCATCACAACCATGTCATTCTGCAGCTTCAACCTGCGATCTGCAGGCTGGGTGGCCAGAGAGGCCAGGGCTTCATAATTTGAACTGTTGACCTCAACCTTCCCCGGATTATCGGAGTCTGATCCCTTTTCCGCCGCATCTTGCCCGCCATCTTTCACAGAAGGCCCCCGCTGCACGCTCTTCGGGCCTGCAACTGAGGAAGACTGCTTACCTTGCGGAATGATAGCAATATCGCCTAATGACATTGTCGAAGAATTCATTGATCGTGCAGGCAGCAGAAAGGCCAGAATCAACGGTATAATGAAAAAGAGGTACGGGACGATCCTGACACTTCCCTGCGGCCTGAAAACATCCTTCAGGGTAAACAACGCAATCAGCACCATTGCCAGAATGCCCAGTTTCAGCGACGGCAGAATCCGGGGATTTACATACAACTGGATCCGGCCAGATTGCACAAGAGAAGAGAAAAACACCGCGAAACCCAATAAGATGAGGATCCTCAATGCCGCTTCGATGTTGATCCTGGCGCATTCTCTATACCGCATTTCAAAGTCTCATATCCTGACGGTAACAGAAATTGCATCTCTGAAAAATCGCCTCTGACTTTTTCACAATACAACGTGCCCCTTCTCTTCCTGCATGCCCCCTCACAAACGTTCCCCGCTTACGCTGATACGCCAAAAAGCCAGTAATTATGAAAGTCCCTGCGGAGCACTGCCCCTGCCATGTGGACGAAAACTTTTATGTTTTGTCGGGGCCAGCTAAAAAGGTCCAGCCATGCTGGCTAGTTGATCGCTTCTGATAATTTACTGCCTGCTTTGAACCGTGCAACTTTTTTAGCAGGAATTTTTATGGTTTCCCCTGTCTTGGGATTTCTCCCCTCACGCGACTCGCGTTTGGATACTGAAAAGGTCCCAAAGCCGACCAGAGTTACCGTATTACCGTTCTCAAGAGTCTCCGAGATAGCCTTCATAATACTGTTCAGCGCCTTTTCAGCAGCAGTCATGCTTATTTCGGCAACACCAGCAATACTTTCAACCAATTCTTTCTTATTCAAGACAATTCCTCTCTAATAGATTTTTTATTTACGTTGTATTTTTATCGTACGGTGCTCCAACTCGATAATTCGAGTCCAAACGATCAGATTTTTCACGCACATCTCGAAAGGCCCTTCACAGGCCCTTCACATCATATTGCTGCTTCATGAGTTCACTGATATTTTCCTTGGCCTCAGGCGACGAGGCATGGAAACGATTCAGATGGTCACACGGACGCCTGTTGCAGACTGAGCAATTTGCCAGATTTTTTTCTCTGCAACATTTCCTAATATGGCAGGCATTGCAATATCCGATCAATCTTCCCCCATCGGAGAGACATCCGTCACAATTGATATCCTTCGGCAGTATTCTGAAGCCGAACTTTTTCGAATAGAGTTCGGCTGTCTTTGCCCTGGCCTCATCATCATCACTCTGGGTAGCCAGATAGGTCGGGCAGTCAGAGCAGATCAGACCGCAATATGCTATCATTTTCACCATATCTCTGTTTTCCTCTTCCTCAGCAGATTCTGCAGACAGGACCATCCCGCTCTCCGTTTATCCTGCCGCACACGGTTTCGCGGTACCATCCCTGTACTGGACCAAAATATAAAATCATGAAAACAGTGTTAGAGAATATACTTATTCTAAAAAAAGGTCAACGCTTGGGACTTTCCGGCACTAAAATCCTCTGACAGTCCGCAACAACTTCGGACTCTACCTTGTAGCAAGGTATCAGCCTCTCGAGGTCTATCTCAAAAAGAAAAAGGAAGTTGTCCCCGTCGAAAGCCCCACCAATACCGGTTCCATGGAGTTCAGGTAACCGACGATACAGAACGGCCTGGACCCTACATCGAAAAAAATACGGGATTCACTCTGGTCTTATCCCGACTGCCGATAATGTAAACTTCTCTCTGGTTTCGAACGATGGTTCTAACAACACAATGTGTTCTTCGATGAACTCTTCGATTATGGCGGGATCAATAACGATGCGGTCTCTGCAAGGTTTGGCGTCTGGCGAAACCTGAATGCCTACGGCATAAACAATGCAAGTGAACAGGGGCGTGAATCAATGAATGAAAACTTGAATCCGGGTATCGGNGGTCTTGCAGTGAGATGGGAATGTACCTCTGTCTGGTCACGGTCACGGTCACGGTCACCAACTATTTTGCCTCGATAACATATCGGCAGGCTGCATATTTTTGCAACCTGCCGATGGTCGCCGATGTGCCTGGCTTGGCTGGACTATATTTGTTTCTTAAGGATTTTGCTTACAGCCTCATCAAAGCTGTCTTCTGAATCCGGTTTACTCTTAGCCTGTTTTGCCATTTCTTCGGCAATATATTTATCCCGTTCTTCTATTATTTTGACTAATTTATCTGCCAGCTCTTTACGTTCCTTTATATTGCCTTCAATATATTTTGCGCGCTCGTCCTGATTCATTTTTTGCATATTTGCAGGCAGCTCGGCTTCCTTTACGGCCTCGAGTTTGACCTTGCCCGCTTCTACTTCCTGCGCCAAGTCGCCGCGGCCGGTAATTACGGCTTTACCCTTGGCACTTTTGATAACGTATTTTGACATTTCTGCCGCGCTGGCAACCGGGGCATCCGCATACATATCAGCCTTACCGCGTGCCTCCTTTTGCACCTCTGCAGAGCCATACGGCACTACGGTTTTGTTCAGTTCTTTCTGGATAATGAGAATATCTGTATCGTACGGGGTTTTTATAACCACAACCCGACCGCCGCTTTGTGGTATTTTCACGTAATCGCCTCTCCCCAGTTGGGCAATTTTCTTCCAGATCTTGGCTGTTTCCTGGCTGTCTCCAACGAGCACGGTATTTACAATAATATTTTTCTGGGCCGCTTCTTTGATAACCTCCGGGTATTTGCGATCTTGCTCGTAATCCATGTGCGGCGGGGCATCGCCTACTAAAAAGATAATTTTACTCAGCTTGGCTGGGTATTGAGCTGTCCATGGCTGTTTTGTTACGGCCACATCAAGGGCCTCGTTTACAGATTCTGGTATATCGCCGCCGCCCGCAGCTTTAAACTTGAGCAGCTTGGCGTAAATATCCTGCGTATCGGTAGTAAGCGGGTAGTTAAGGGTAACATAGTCATCGCCAATATCGCGGAATCCCACCAGGCCCATGTACACTTCAGCCTCAGGGTTTTGGTCAATAATGGTATTGGCAATAGACCATATTTTCTTTTTGGCCCCATCAATCAGGGAAGTCATAGAACCAGTGGTATCAAGAACAAATACCACCTCAATACGGTGCTTGAGTTCGTTCTCTGGCTGATTGCCAGCAGCCAGACCGCGAAAAGGCAGGCAAAGTATGAATAACATGACGCAAATTTTAAGTTTAAACATATCAACTCCCTGGTATTGAAGGTATAAGTAGTATTGGAAACACAACTGGCCTAACGTATATTATCAACATTAGCCTGTCAAGTATAAAAAGGGGAATGGCTTTTCGGATCCCGGTCCGAAAGTGGCCGTTTTATCCTGGTTCTGCATCAATGCATCGCCGTTCCGGCTTTCGGCATGGTATATCGGCATGAGAATTTTTGCGCAAAGGGGAAATCCCTTTTGAAATCCCCCCATCTTTCCGACAAAAATGACAAGCTGGAAAAATTCGGTTACAGTATCCGGAATTCAATCTTCGACCAGTATCCGAATGACTTTCCAGCCAACCGTCAGCCCTATTCCTAGAACATATGCCCCGTCAACGAAATATAATCGATGGAATGCAGCAACCTGTCAATATCCCTCTGGCCGAAAAGGTCAGGCCGCAGATCCTCTCCGACATCATCGGGCAGACGTCACTCCTCGGAGAAGGCGCCCTCCTGAGAAATATGATCGATCGACAGCGACGAGTACAGCTCCTTTATTCTCTGGGGGCCTCCGGGGACCGGGAAGACCACAATCACCCGGCTCATTGAGAAAAATACACGCCATGGCTTCCGCTCGTTCAGCGCCGTTCTATCCAAGATCCAGGAGGTGAAGGAGCTGATGGAGCAGGCCAGCTATCTGCTGCGGGCGGAAGGCCGGAAAACAATCGTATTTGTCGATGAAATACATCGATTTAATAAGGCACAACAGGACGCGTTTCTCCCCTATGTCGAGTCAGGAGCCATCATCCTGTTCGGGGCAACTACCGAAAACCCGTCCTTTGAGATTATTTCGGCGCTTCTCTCCCGATGCCATGTCTTTGTCCTGAACCCTCTGCAGGATGAAGAGATCATGGAGATCCTGCGACGGGCTCTGGCGACACTGCCGCAAGCATACAGTTTCGAGGAGGATGCCCTTCAGGCCTTGGCCGTACGAAGCGGCGGCGACGCCAGAAGGAGCCTCAACTCCCTGGAGATGGTCTGCCGCTCAGCAGGTACGCGGGAGACCATCGATGTTGCATTCGTCCTGCAGGCAATTTCGCAACACTCGATGTTTTATGATAAAAATGGCGAAGAACACTACAACCTGATCTCGGCCCTGCACAAATCCCTGCGCGGCAGCGATCCTCAGGCTGCCCTCTACTGGCTGGCCAGGATGCTTGAATCGGGAGAAGATCCGATGTATCTGGTCCGGCGCCTGGCAAGATTCGCAAGCGAGGATGTGGGGCTTGCCGACCCCAATGCCCTGCTTCAGGCCATGGCCGTGAAAGAGGCCGTTCATTTTCTGGGCATGCCCGAGGCAAATAACGCGCTGGCCCAGCTCACCGTCTATCTGGCGACCGCCCCGAAAAGCAATGCTCTCTACACCGCCTACAACGCCGCCAAAAAGGATGCGCTGGAAACCAGCCATCACAAGGTGCCGCTGCATATCCGTAATGCCCCGACCAGGCTGATGCAGGATCTCGGATACGGTAAAGACTACCAGTATTCCCACGATTATCAGAACAGTTACAGTTACCAGAACTACTTTCCGGAACGCATGGAAGAGAGAACCTACTACACCCCCTCCTCTTTCGGCTTTGAAAAAGAGATCAAAAAGCGGCTGGATTGGTGGGAGGGGTTAAAAAAACGGCAACAGGCCGAAAAAAAGACTAAATAGGCAGCCAGTCGGGCGCCGTATTCGACGCGAACAAGCAAGAGACGCTCGCAAAAAGAGACACTTCCTGCGGCACGCATTTATTGCTTCTTCCTGGTCTGCAGGCAGTACGCCACTGCAGGATTGTAAACCGCCATGAAAACTTTCGAGAACCCATAACTCAGGATAAGGGTGATGCAGACAACGAGAACGAGTTCAATCCCCCAGGGATGCTTCTCGTTATAAAAATACTTCACAACCAGACTCCCCTGAAGAGTGCTGTGGACCAGATAGATCACAAGAGTTTGCCGGCCCAGGTCTTCCATGATCCGCAGCCATCCTTGCCCTTTTATCAGATTGTAGGCCGCCACCGAAAAGACAAAGGCCGCGAAGGGGTATGCATAGGTCAGCAGATACTCTCCCGTCAACAGCATCAGACAGGCAGCGCCCGCGAGAAAAATCAACAGCGGAAGAGAATAATTCCTGAAGTGCAGCCGGGAAACATCGTATTGCGATACGAACATCCCAAAGCAGAAGTAGCTGAAATCCTTTCCAATAAAAATAAGATAGTAGGGATTTGAATCCCAGTAGGGCTGTTCAACGTAGTGGTTTCCCATAAAGGAAATAAAAGAAAACAGCGCGACCATACAAAAAACGAAGGGACTGTTCAGCCGTTCCCGATACCGGATAAGAAAGGGAAAAAGCAGATAGAACTGCAGAATAAGCGGGATGAAATAATAGTTGTAGTTTGTCCGGCCGAGCAAGGCGTCGAGGATAACAGCCTGAGCGGTCATTTCTCCCCCTTTGAATATCCTCGTGCCAACCACAAAGATGAGATAGATGAGCACTACTCTGAAAAAGAGTTTGCGGTAGAATTCTCGAGCGTTCAGGGTTCCCTCGAATCTGGCCGAAAGCAGGAAACCGGAAGCGATAAAAAAGAAGGGCACGGCAAAATCCAGGCTTCTGCAGAAGGTAAGGTTGAACGGAGTCAGATACGCGGCGTGGATGAAAACGACCCCGATTATGCAGATCCCCTTGAGAGCATCAATCGCTCCTATCCTTTCTCTGGCATATCCATCCCTGCGCTCCAGTTTCGAGGTCTGCCAATGGATGAGGCAAAGACTCGCGAGGGAAATGACAATATTGAGAACTTCAACGCGTATATCTGACATAATAATGCGGGAATTGTATCCCTGACCTTTCAACCCGTAAGAATGATACAGCAGCAGAACCTGCTTGAGGCCCGCTATCCTGTCCCGTCAACCTTTACCGCCTTTCAAGAAAACACCCTCAAGGGCAAGCAGCCTGGCTTTGACCGCAACTCCCCCCGGGGCCGAGAAACCGCCCATCCCTCCATTCGCTGCCAGGACCCGGTGACAGGGTATAATGAGCGGAACCGGATTTCTGGCCAAGGCATGGCCTACAGCCCTGGCTGCGCCGGGACGATGGATGATACGGGCTACGTCACCATAGGACAGGGTGCTGCCCGCCTTGATATCCCGGCAGGCGGCAAGCACCTGCCTGCTAAAGACGCCAAGGCTGTCCAGATCGACCGCAATACCGCTGAAATCCTGAACAATTCCCTTTACATGCAGGCGGACAGTCTCCACGATTACGGCTATATGCTCCGGAATTCTCCGGGCCTTCTCTGCCTTGGCGCCGGCTGCGATGGTTTCCTCGGTCTGTTTCTCGGATTCGCAGGGGAGTTGCAGGAAGACAAGGACAGGTGGACCGTCTTTTGCTTCAGACTCCCTCCAGGCTATTCCGCACACGCCAAGCGCGGTATCAAAAACACAAAAGAGTGGGCGATTCATTCCTCTATCCCTCCTGGTAGTGGTATCATTGTCCGTCTCATCCCCGGCAGTGCGGATCCCGTCCGAAAGGGAGCTTCATGCCAGCGCCAGAATCCGGCCCTGCCTGCCGCCGCCCCGGAACGGACATTCACGAGAGCCACTCCGCACCCGATTCGGCCATATATTTGATAAGTTTGCGGTGGCCTGCCGGGAATCCATAGTCAGAGAGTTCCTGCGGATCGACCCACCTGAAGGCCTGCGCTGCGCGCAGCCGCGGTTCAACAAGCTCACCTTCCAGTCTGCAATAAAATCCGTGCAAGACCACCTTATATTTCATGTAATGATGGATGACAGTCGTTATCCTTGCCGAGACTCTGACAGCAAATCCGGTTTCTTCCCGGAATTCCCGGACCACGGTTTCCTCCGGCGTTTCCCCTTCTTCCATAAGGCCTCCCGGAAATTCCCAGAGGGCGCCCCAGACATCATCATCCATTCGCTGCTGGATAAAGAGCATCCCTTCATGCATAAGGACACCGGTAGCCATAGTAATGAGGATGGTTTTTTCCGATCTCTCCACCACAGGCCGATCAGAAACACAGCCCGCCAGCAGGGATGCGCAGTACTCTGCCACAGGGCACTCGGCACAGACAGGATTTTTAGGCGTACAGACCAGCCCCCCCAGATCCATGAGTGCCTGGTTGAATATCCGGGCCTCGCCTGCCGGCAAAAGATCCGATGCAAGCCGCAGGATCTGCCGCTTCGTCCCGCTGCCTTTGAGGGGCTTATCAATATTGAAGATCCGGGCGAAGATCCGCTCCACATTGGCATCGACGACGGCAATATCCCGATTGAAGGCAATACTGGCGATGGCTGCAGCGGTATACTTTCCTATTCCCGGCAAGGCCAGCAAGGCCTCGTAGCTGTCGGGGACCTCGCCCCCGTGCAATTCGACCATTGCCTTTGACGCCTTATGCAGGTTCCTGGCCCTGGCATAATACCCCAGACCTTCCCAGCATTGCAGGATTTCCCTCTCCTCGGCTGCAGCCACCGCCCTGATATCGGGAAACCGCGCAATCCACCGTTTGAAAAACAGCATTCCCCGGTCCATCTGGGTCTGCTGGAGCATAATCTCCGATATCCAGACATGATAGGGGCTATAGTCCCTGCGCCAGGGCAGATCGCGCCCCGTCCGCCGGAACCATCGCACCAGGGCAGATCGCATTGCCACTGCGTCCATATGTTCTTTTATCATCCGTTTTTTCCAGATTCCGACACGCCGGAGGCCTTCGCCCCAGAAGAATACTTCATTTTACAATTGCTGCAAATTCTGCTATAAACCAGCTATTATACAGTATAGAGCATTCTTTTTCCGCATCATGTTGCATGCTGATCCACTTCACTCTCGACATGACTGCCCAACCTACACATATGCAGACATTATGACAAAAAAAATACAAATGACCACCCCTTTGGTGGAGATCGATGGAGACGAGATGACCCGGGTGCTCTGGCCCATCGTCAAGGAAAAGCTGATCCTGCCGTTCGTTGACTTGAAAACAGAATACTACGATCTGGGGATAAAGGAACGTGATCGCACCGACGACCAGGTCACCGTGGACGCCGCCAACGCCATCAAGAAATACGGAGTCGGAGTCAAGAATGCGACCATCACGCCCAATGCCGACCGGGTCAAGGAATACAGCCTGAAAAAACAGTGGAAGTCGCCCAACGGCACCATCCGCGCCGCTCTGGACGGCACCGTTTTCAGAAAGCCGATTATGGTCAAGAACATCAGGCCTGCGGTTCGCAGCTGGGTGAAGCCCATTGTCGTCGGCCGTCATGCCTATGGCGATGTCTATAAAAATGCGGAGATCTACAGCGAGGCAGGAGGCAAGCTTGAGATTGTCGCCTCTGACAAAAACGGCAATGTCCTGCGCAAAACCATCATAGAGGTGGATGAGCCGGCCATCCTTCAAGGGGTGCACAACACTGTCGCATCGATCAGGAGCTTTGCCAGGGCCTGTTTTGAATATTCCCTGGATCAGAAGATAGACTGCTGGTTTGCCACCAAGGACACTATCTCCAAGGTCTACGATCAGCGGTTTAAGAACGTCTTTGAGGAGATTTTTGCACAGGAATATTCGAAAAAATTTGCTGCTGCCGGAATCAGCTTCTTCTACACCCTGATCGACGATGTGGTCGCCCGGATGATGAAGAGCGAAGGAGGGGTGCTCTGGGCATGCAAAAACTACGACGGCGACGTGATGAGCGACATGGTGGCCTCCGCCTTCGGTTCACTGGCGATGATGTCCTCGGTTCTGGTTTCGCCCAACGGCTATTTTGAGTACGAGGCCGCCCATGGAACCGTCCAGCGCCATTACTACAAACATCTGAAAGGTGAAAAGACCTCAACCAACTCCGTGGCGTTGATCTACGCCTGGAGCGGAGCGCTTCGAAAACGCGGCGAACTCGATGGCATCCCGGAACTTATCGCCTTTGCCGATACGCTGGAGGCAACGATCATCGAGAGCATTGAAAGCGGCTACATGACAGGCGATCTGGCCCTCATCTGCGATCCCCCCGCGGTGAAGGTGTTGAACTCAATAGACTTTCTGGATGAATTGGGAAAACGCCTGGCACTGAAGCTCAACAGGCAATAAGTCCTTGGCTTTCCGCATTTCGGCCCCGGATTTTGCAATGCCGGGGCCGAAACCGGTTCTCTCAAAGAGCGCCTGCGTCAGGACTGCATCAGGGCTTTCACCCTTGCCGCCTGATCACCCAAACCAAGATCTGCAAGATTCTTCTGCATGGAAAGCAAGACCTGGCGGATCACCTCCGTTTTCGGATTCGGCGACAGCAGTTGTATTTCTATGGTCTTGATATCGATCACAGTCTCTTCCAGCTGACCCAGGCTCGCCGTACCGGAAAGGGCTGCGCCCCGGATATCCCGCATGACCGCTTCCACCGCCATCCTCCCCTGGCCGCTCAGGACAGTTCCGCCGCCCAACTGCAGGGATGGACCTGTCGAAGGACCCGGGACTCCACCCGTACCCCGGATCATCTCCACTCCCTGGGCGGTAATGCTGATTCCGCCGGAGAGGCTTCTGAGTTCTGCCAGACCCCGGATGATGAGCTCTTCGGCTATCATGCCTGCCTCGGCCTTGTCAAGACCGATGGCGGCCCCCACCTCGGACATGGATACCTGAATCCCGGTATCGGCACGCACCGCTGTACACAACTCTTCCAGATACCGCTTTTCTTCATCGCTCGGGCTGTCCATTGCCTGCCTCTCCCTTTCCCGTTGAACACTGCCGTTAAGAGCCCGCAGCGGGCCATCGACAGTTTTTCTATCCCCGGTTACATCCTGCGATACAGCTCCATAACCCTGTCCGGAGTCATAACTTTCTGCCAGTCTTTTCCCAGGCAGTTTTCCCAGAGCGGCACCAGTCCCAGAGCAACGGAAGTCATTTTCTCCATGGCCGCCGCATCCAGCCCCTTAGTCAGATTCCTTGGCAGGGAGATGCCGTGCTTCTGCATCATCTGCCGGAACTCTTTAACGCCTTCCGGGTATATGTCTGCAAGCTGATCGAAGGTGATGCAGCAGCCGATGCCATGATGGGTGCCAAGAACGAAGGACAGCCCATAGGAGAGGGCATGACAGGCTCCCACCTGCGAATAGGCGATGGACATCCCTCCAAAGTAGGAGGCCATCATTAATTTGTCGTCCTTGTCCGGATGATCCCCTAAAAAGACCTGCCTGCAGAGATCGATGGATTTTTCTCCATAGGCCTTGCTGAACTCGTTGATATAGGTCCCCTGCAACGATTCGACATCGTGAATATAGCAGTCCATGCCGGTATAAAACCACTGGTCTTTCGGAACGTCGGCGGTGAGCTCGGGATCGAGAACCATCTGATTGAAGAGGGTAAAATCGGAGTTGATGCCAAGCTTCTTCTCCGGGCCGGTAAGCACCGTGGTCCGGGAAACCTCGGCCCCTGTCCCCGACAGGGTGGGAATGCCCACATGATAGACGGCGGGGATCTTGATCAGGTCCCATCCCTGATAATCGGCCGCAGAGCCCGGATTGGTGAGCAGCAGGGAGACAGCCTTGGCGATATCCATGGTCGCCCCGCCGCCGATACCGATGATGCCATCGGGCAGGCCAGGATCATAGGCCCGGATCTGCGCCACCAGTTGATCGATGTATTTGGTCTTCGGCTCATCATCAACGTTCACATGCAGGAGTAAATCCTTTCCCCGGACAGGGATTCTTCCTTCCAGTTTCTTGCCCTTGAACACCTCATCCAGAACAAAAACCATGAAGGAGCCCTTCCGCTTTGGCTGAAGGATATCATCGAGCTGATTGAACGAGCCACGGCCAAAAATAATATTTGGTACTATACTGAAATTTCTATACATAATAAATTTTCCCTCAATGTGTTGAAGAGTTGTTTCACGCAGAGCCTGTCAATCGCGGATGCGGAATAATAACCTTTTTTCCAATAAAACCTCAAGAACGATCTGGGTATGATAGGCACGACGCCTGCTCAGTCAAGAGCGGTTCGTTCTCACGGACTTGTCTGCAAATCTCTCAGGGTTCCTCCAAAAGCGCGGAGACCCGCCCGTGGAGGGAAATGACCGCCGTATCCACCTTCAGGATCCGTTCACCCATGGTAAAGGCCGAAAATCCCTTCTCGATAAAGCGCTGCACTTCATAATCCACCCACCCGCCTTCAGGCCCCACGGCCAGCAGGATCCTGCCGGGTTTGCCGCCCAGGACCTGTTTCAAGGTCTGATTTCCTCCGGGATGCGCAACCAGGCAATGAGTGTACTTGTCCATCACCGCGGGGAGGACATCTTCGACAAAGGGCTTGAAGCGCTGATAACATTGGATCTTGGGTAAACGGGTATCCACAGCCTGCTCAAGGCCGCACAGAAGATGAGGTCTGTACGCCTCTTCCTGCAGCAGACTGGCATCCCAAAAACTTTTCTCCACCCGGTTGGCATTGAGAAGGGTTATCGAGCCGAATCCCAAGGCTGCAGACTGGCTGAATATCCGTTTCAGCATGATGGGACGGGGGAGGGCGAGCAGCAGATCGATCGGCGGGATGGGGGATTCCTGCCTTATCAGCTCAACGGCAAGTTCCACGGAGTACGGTTTCCCGCCAGCCAGACTGCAGATCCGTCCCGTTCCCTTAAAGCCGTTTATGACTCCGACCCTGACTGTATCGCCAATCCTGCTTTTCAGGACGTTAACGATATGCTCTGCCCTGCGATCCGTCAGAATCACGCTATCGTTAATCACTTCGTCCGCCCTGACAAGAATAATATTCATAAGTTCACTGAAACTTCCCTGGTAATGATGTATAGATTTCCAACAGGAGGGAGCACCATCCCCCAAGCAGGATCCTCCTGCAATACGCACGCATCCCACAATACCGCCTAATCCGGCTCTTAACAACATTTCGGAACCTTGTGCTGCGATTTCCATCCTCCCCGGCATTGAACAATTTTTGCATTTTATTCTGTTATCCCGCCATAATCCTTACCCTGAATCCGGCTCGCAATGCCCCATTGTTCTCGCCATCCGGAATAGCTGAAGGCATCCATTTTCCATAAAACTACTGATTTTTTCGTCCAATTGTGTTTGAATAATTTAAATACATTGTATACCTCTCGTTCAATGTTCGTTTTCCGTATACTATTAATCCCACAGCCAAGGAGATCTCAATGAAAGCTACCATTACAAAAGAATGTATGGGTGACAGGAATTGCAACAAGCTCTGCGCCGAGGTGTTCGAGTATGATGAAGATCAACTTCTCTCCATTGTCAAATACGACGTTATTCCCAAGCATCTTGAGGAAATTGTGCAGAGAGCTGCCGACGAATGCGGTGCAAACGCGATACTCATCGAAGAGTAAAAGGAGTTTTCATGGTCGCATTTCGAGAAAGCCGGACCGCCAGAAATCTGCTCACCTCCTTTGCCGCCGAGGCTCAGGCCCGAAGCCGGTACAACTTCTTTGCTGATCAGGCCAGAGATGAGGGGTTTATCCAGATAGGGCGGATCTTCGATGAGACGGCGGCCCAGGAGCATGAGCATGCCCTGAGATTCTTTAAATTTTTCAACGGCGGAGAGTTCGAGATCAAATGGAGTTTTCCAGCCGGTGTAATTAAGGACACCCATGCCAATCTCATCGCCTCGGCAGAATTGGAACTCTACGTCCATGACAGCATGTATAAAGGGTTTGCCGCCATTGCCCGCGAAGAGCTCTTTGTCCGTGCGGCCGACACCTTTGACGCTATTAACGTAGCGGAAAAACATCACGAACTGCTCTTTCGGGAGCTTGCTGAAAATATCCTCGCGGACCGGACCTTTGTTCGCGAGGAGGAACAGATATGGCGTTGTCTCAACTGCGGATATCTGCATACGGGCAAGGCAGCGCCTGATAAATGTCCTGCCTGTGTCAAACCTCGGGGGCATTTCGAACTTCTGGGAAAAAACTGGTAAAATATCTCCACGCAGGGTCTGGGTTTCTCCCGGACCCTGTGCGGCAAGCCTGCTTTTCCTGAGATGATCCCCTTGCTTTTACATCCCCCTGAGGGCCTGCCGGACAGTTCGTAGAGGACAGCCCCTCCATGCAGCAGGCCCATACAAAAATACAAGGCTGTATAATTTCTTTTGCAAACCTCCCTGCAATGATTACATTATTCCCGGATATCTGAATACAGAGAGAAATCCGGCCGCCCCATCGCAGGCCGTATTCAAGGGACGTGAAAACACCGAACGCACAGGGTTGTAACCGTAAACCCCGCTGACAACAAATAATTCAAGGAGTATGCATATGTACGGAAATTCGAATCAGATGACATTGACCCAGGCCAGACAGGAAGCCTCAACGGTTTTTCTTGCCAAAGTATTCAACTGGATGGCCATGGGTCTGGGTATAACGGGAATAGTCGCTTATTTCACTGCAACCTCAGGCCTGGCAATGTCCATAGTCGCAAGCCCGATTTTTCTCATTCTGGCAGTTGCCGAATTGGGAATGGTCTTTTTTCTTTCCGCACGGATTGACAAAATACAGGCCGGCACAGCCTCCGGATTATTCATCGGCTATTCGATTTTAAACGGCCTTACACTCTCCGTCATCTTTCTCGCCTACGCCCGATCCTCCATCGCCGGGACCTTCTTCATCACCGCCGGGATGTTCGGGGCGATGGCAGTCTATGGACTGGTAACAAAACGCGATCTTTCAGGCTTCGGCTCTTTTCTCTTTATGGGGCTTATCGGCATCCTGATCGCCTCGGTGGTGAATTTCTTTCTCAAGAGCTCAAGCCTCTACTGGGCAATATCCTTCATCGGCGTCTTTATCTTCACCGGACTTACCGCCTATGATGTGCAGAAGATCAAAAATATGGGCGAACAGGGAATCATGGCCGAAGGAGATGCGGCAATCAAAAAAGGGTCGATTATGGGCGCACTGACCCTCTATCTGGATTTCATCAATCTGTTCCTTATGCTGTTGAGAATTTTCGGAGGAAGAAGAAATTAAATTGCCGTGAGATCTTTGTGTCTGTATCGTAAAAGCATGCCCGTTCATCCGGGCATGCTTTTTTTTATACCTTTTCCCTGCGTTACAAACAGAGGCCTGATATGCATACCTCCTTTTCAGGAAAAACTATCGTCGTTGGCGTCACCGGCAGCATTGCCGCTTTCAAGGTGGCTGGCTGGGTAAGCAGTATGGCCAAGGATGAGGCGACAGTCAGGGTTATCATGACCCCGTCCGCAACGCGGTTTGTAGCGCCTTTGACCTTTGCCGCCCTCTCGGGAGAAAAGGTCTGTTCAGACATGTTTGCCAGTGATGAAGGACCTGAGATTTCCCATATAGAACGGGGAAAAGACGCCGATCTCATCCTTATCGCCCCCGCAACCGCCCATACCATTGCCAGGATGGCCCAGGGACTTGCCGACGATCTCGTGAGCGCCACGGTCCTGGCTGCCAGGGCGCAGATTATCGTCTGCCCGGCCATGAACAGCCAGATGTACGCCCATCCTGCAACTCAGGCCAATATCGCAAGACTGAAGGAATTGAACTATCAGGTGATTGATCCGGCCTGCGGCATGATGGCCTGCAAGGATGAAGGCCAGGGGCGTCTGCCGGAATGGGAGCAGGTCCGGGAAATTCTGCTGCGCGCCCTATCCTCGGGCGACCTCCAAAACCAGAGGGTTTTGATCACCGCCGGACCCACGCGGGAACCCCTGGACCCGGCTCGGTACATCAGCAACCGTTCCTCGGGAAAGATGGGTTATGCCTTGGCCAGGACCGCGTACAGACGAGGCGCCGATGTGACCCTGATCAGCGGCCCCACAGCCCTTCCCTGCCCCGAAGGAGTCAGACGCTTCCTGGTTCAGACAGCAGAGGAGATGCGATCGGCAGTGCTGGAGCATTTCCCTGCAGCAACCGTCATCCTGAAAGCAGCGGCAGTCGCCGACTTCAGACCCGAGACCACCTCCGCTGACAAGGTGAAAAAGGAACAGGCATCCCTGTCATTGGGACTCACAGCCAACCCGGATATACTGCAGGAATTGGGCGAGAAAAAAAACGCGGCACGGCAGCTTCTGGTCGGTTTTGCGGCAGAAAGTTCCAACCTCCTGAGCGAGGGGAAACGAAAATTGCAGAAGAAAAACCTGGATCTCATCGCGGTCAATAATATCAACCGGGAGGATACGGGATTTGAGGTCGATACCAACCAGATAACCCTCATAGATCATGAAAATGTGATTGAACTGCCGCTTACCAGCAAGGAAAGGACCGCCGATCTCATTCTGGATCATGTCCTCACCCTCCTGCGGGCTCAGAAGCCTTGAGGCAAGCCCCACCCTCGATCAGAAAATGAAGAACAATGTCAGGGGAATCGTGCTCTCCACGGATCGTACGAGGCGTTATCCTCTCAAAATCTGGTCGCAACGTTGAGATCAAGCTCCTGAATGATCTGCGTTGCGGTCTCTTCAATGGATCTGCCGTCGGAAACAATCACAGGGAGAGAGTATTTCCGGCAGATCTTCCCTGCCTGATCCAGCTCCCGGATACAGGTCGCAAGTTGGGCATATCGGCTGCCCTTATATCTGCTATCCCTGAAAGCATGCAACATCCGCGCAGAGGTGGAGATTGCTGCCACACGGCCTCTGTTTCTGACAACCTCCGGCGGCAGATACAGTCCGTTCAGGTCCTCTTCCACCAGGGGATAATTGGCGGTTTTTATGCCCATCTGAGTTGCCAGATAGATGGAGACGGGCGTTTTTCCTGTTCGTGACACCCCTACCAGAATAAGATCTGCCTCATTATAATCTTTCAGATTGGTCCCATCGTCGTGA
>TBL_comb47_HYPODRAFT_10003226_pt1 | contig 19475 bp, 21 predicted proteins | sample TroBogypolimnion_40_FD_10682 | JGI IMG/M metagenome (IMG submission 10682) | reverse complement strand
AAGACGGACCTCGGTTTGGCCTCCCGCCGGCGTCGATCGCGAAAATCGAAGATGTCCGGCAAGGCGGTATGCGCAGCCTCGCCATTTTACGAGAAGCCGGGGTTACGATGGCATACGGAACCGACTTGCTCGGTGAAACTCAAATCCGTCAGAGCGAGGAATTCGCCATCCGTGCGCGGGTATTGGACAGTCGTTCCATTCTTGCGAGCGCAACGACGGTTGCCGCTAAGTTGATCGGCTATGCTGGGCGCCTGGGCGTTGTCACTCCCGGCGCAATAGCCGATCTACTGGTGGTCGACGGTAACCCGCTGGACGATGTAAGTTTGCTCGCCCACCCAAACCGAACGATTCGGGCCGTCCTGCAGGGGGGTAAGGTCCACCGCTCTTCGCTGTAATGGCTTTCCGGCGAGCTGAGCGCTCAGTCTTCGCGTTCAGCCAGCGCGGCTAAGCATGCGGCGCAGCACGTCGTCGCGGCGAATAAAATGGTGAAACAGAGCGGCCGCAGCATGCAGCCCGGCCGTCACCAATATGGCGTTGGCGGCTATTTCATGGACGCTGCCAACAAGCTGCCTTGTCGCGCGATCGCCTGGGGCGAAAGAGATGAGCTTGAAGAGGCCGAAGAAACTATCGCCCCTAACCCACGTGTTCGTGATACCCGCTATCACTGCAACCGCCAGCAGTACATAAAGTACCAGGTGGATTAGCTTGGCCAGCAGTCCAAACACGCCAAATTCCGCAGGCGGGAGGTGAAGCCCTGCTGTATGACGCCAAGCTAGGCGGAGCACCACGACTACGGCCAGAGTTATCCCGAGCGCGACATGTAGGGACCGAACGTTAACTCTTCCAATTCCCCCCGACGGCCAAAAGTCTATGATTTGGGCCAGTCCCCACAAGGTCACAACCAAGACCGCCGTCGCCCAGTGCAGCCAGATTGTCGTTCGGTCGTAGGTCATGCTCAAGACGCTCCAATTAAAATACCGGTGGCGAACACCAAAGCGCCACCGAAGCCAATTTGAAGCGCAGCGGATAACGGCGGTGTGTCCATATATTTCCATCTAATCCACGTGATGATGCCCAGTTCGGCGAACACAACAACGATGGCGACAATTGTGGCTGTTAGGAAGTTGTGGATAAGAAATGGTAATGTGTGCCCGATGCCGCCCAAAGTCGTCATCAATCCGCAGATGACGCCGCGGATCCATGGTGCACCCCGACCCGTCAGGCTGCCGTTGTCCGACAAAGCTTCAGCAAAGCCCATTGAAATGCCGGCCCCGATGGAGGCCGCCATCCCGACCAAAAATGCGTCCCAGGACTGACCGGTTGCAAACGCGGCAGCGAACACAGGCGCGAGCGTGGACACGGACCCATCCATAAGTCCAGCCAAGCCAGGCTGGATGAAACGCAAAACGAAAAGACGACGCGCTGCCTCATCTTCCTGTTCGCGGACGGATTGAGGTAGATTTTCTTCCATCAATCTTTCGGCGGTGTGTTCATGCGCCACTTCCGCTTCGGCGAGATCCCCGAGTAGCTTGCGGATTGAGGTGTCAGTGCTGCGCGAAGCTGCCTGACGATAGAAGCGGGCTGCCTCAATCTCCATCTGCTCGGCTTGGTTGCGCATGGCTTCCAGGCGCAGCACTTTCATCTGCCATAGCGAGGGTGGAGAAATGAAGCCGCGTACGTCCTGGCGTCGGATGAGCGGAATATGTTCGCCGAACTTTTGACGATACAAATCGAGCAACATCCTGCGGTGGTCGCCTTCCTCCGCCGCCATTTCAGTGAACACTTTGGCCGAGGCCGGGTAGGTATCGCGCAGGCCTTCGGCAAAATCGAGATAGATACGGCCGTCCTCTTCCTCGTTGGCAATTGCCAGCGCCAGGACTTCTCTCTCGCTTAGCTCGTCAAAATTGCGCATGATCCGTTCTCCTGCTGCGCCGCAATATCGTGGCGCTACAGTCTTCATGCAACGTCAAATAGCGAAGAGGCGACGCCCGGATAAGGGATCTAGCGATGAACTTTTCGCGTCAGAAGCCTGCGCCCTATAGCCACACGAATGGGAGAAGGACCCGCATAAGGCTGCGAGCTAGGGTCTTAAGCTTCTGTCCAAATGCGGCGTAATTACGCTGATGTCGTCCGCTTACACCGTCGAGGATTGGTTGGATTGGAAAGCGTGGCATCACACGAAGTTGGCTCTGCACAGCCATGGTAACGTGATACATCGACGTGTCATCGAATGGGGCAAGTCGTGACCAGACACCCTGATAGGCGATCGCGAAAGCGGCTGGGCGGAATGCAAACACCCGTAGGTCCATCCGCTGATTGCCTCGCCAACGACCGGTCCCGATCCAGGGGACATTGTGGAGGTCGCAGGCAATATCCGGGCGAACGCGAGCTATCAAGCGGTGCAACGACTGGAGGTTCAGCACTTTCAGACGGCCTGTGACTTTCCAGACCATATCAGTGGGCTCGATGATTGAGGCATTCGCGAGCGCAATGTCGATCAACTTGAATTCGCCGTACGCCTTGCCGTGTGACACTGCATGATCGTTACCCGCAAAACTCATGATTTCGACTGTCTTGTCGTGTGGAAAGCTCGTCACGATTTGCCGGATTGCCGCAATGCCGCTAGCGGAGTTATCAGCAAATATGATCCGGTCTACCGTCGTAGAAGGGAGATTTAGATAGAACGTGAGCGCTGCGGCATAATCAGCCAACCGAGCAGCAGGATCGGCGCGGGCCACTGCGTTTGCCGGTGGCTGCAATGTTGCGGTCATCAAGAGCACAGTGCCCTCTGGTGAGCGATCCTGGCGCAAGCTGCCATTGATCAACTCACGTTCAATTGTAACGCTGGCAATTGTACCGCCGGTTGCGTGCGTGCTGAGCATCATGACCTCAATAGACCGGCGCCGATGCGATCGGCGCGCTGGCTAAATTAAATTTCAAATATCATAACGCCAGTTCCGCGGTCAGTCGTTGCATCAAGCAATGGATGCTCCAGCCAGTGATCCAGGATTTCGGGGGCTTTGACCACTGTCGATATTGCGTGTGCAATCGCACTACATGGTGCAGACGCGCCCATGCCAACGGCAAGGCTGGTAAATTAGCCCCGCCGAGCACGCTTCCGGCAGAGAATGCTTCGTCCACGAAGGAGACCCAGCCCGAGCGTCGTAACCGCCATGGACGTTGAAGAGCGCCATGATTGAGAAACTGTGCGGCATCGACAATGCATGGGGCCGGCGCTCGAAAGTCGATATCGATGGCCGCGACGCCGTCCGCGGTCAAAATCAGGTTGCCCGGTTTGAAGTCACCATGCTGACGGCTCCAGGGAATAGGTATGGCACTGACACGTTCGGCTGTTTGATGGAGTGTCCTCACCGCCTGCGCCAACACGGAGGAGCTCAAATGGGACTGAACGGTTGCCTGGAACATTTCGTCTAACCGTGCACGTGCGGATCTTAAATCCCAGATTTTCTGCGTCAGGCCGGCCGCACCATGGAACCGCGCTAGCCACTCACCAGACAGGGTGATGGCGCGTCGTGCTTCGAGCCGGCTGCCGCGTTGAACCACTTGCTCAACCGTGGGGCCGTCGATCCAACTTGCAACCACAATGGCTTGCGCTCGAAGCAAAAGGATGGGCTTTGCGCATCCGATTTTGTCGTCTAACTGGGCGAGTGCAACGACGCTGCTGAGCGCCTCATAGTAATCCCCCGCATTAACGCTATCGGCCTGACCTGTTATCGGATCGACGCAAACTTTAATCACAACTGACCTATTGACGGCGGGGTCCTGGCCTCGAAACACGCGCGACAAATGCCCACGCCGAATGGGATGCACGACAAGACGCGACGGAATACCACCTTCCGAAGACAGCAGGGGGCGCAGAGTTTTTTCAAGTTGCCTGGCTTCCTCGCGCACTGCCCCGCTCCATCGTTATGGCCTCGCGCCTCGCCTTCGGCGAGGGTCGTTAAGTCAGATGCGGCAGCGCCAGATAGTCCTGGCTCTGCATTTCCTCCAACCTGGACGCCGTGCGTTCAAACGCCTTAGCGCCTTCGCCGCGCATATAGAGTTCATCTGGCATCGCGGCTGCGGAGGCGACCAGTTTAACCCGATGATCGTACAGCGCATCGATTAGCACAATGAATCGACGGGCTTCGTCAAAATTATCAGGTGACAGTCGCGGAACGCCATCTAGCACGAGGCAATGGTAATGGGTGGCGAGTGCCAAATAGTCGCCAGCACCAAGCGCGACGGCGCACAACGCTGAAAAGTCGAACCGCGCAACACCAAGCGCGGCAAGCGGTACGGTTAGGCTGCGTCCCGAAACTTGCAACTTGGCTGGTCCGGCCTGGGCGTTGCCAGTTAGCTCAGAAAACGCTTGGTCGAGCGCTCGGTCTGCGCGTGCATCGGCTGGTACATGCCATGTATGGATGCCCCGAAGTCGGGCGCGACGAAAATCTCGACCTGCATTCATTTCCAGCACATCGAGGTTACGTTTGATCAGGCCGATGAACGGCAGGAACGCATCTCGCCCGGGCTGCCCCTTAAACAGGTCATCCGGAGCCGTATTGGAGGTAGCGACAACGACCACCGCGCGATCAAACAGCGCCTGGAACAGTCGGCCCAAGATCATTGCATCGGCAATGTCGTTCACCTGAAACTCATCAAAGCACAGGAGTGACGCCTCGGAGGCTATGGCGTCGGCCAACGGTGGGATTGGATCGTCGCTGGCTGGGTTATCACGCTTGAACTGAAAGATGCGGCGATGCGCGTCTTGCATGAAGCGATGAAAGTGGATCCGTCGCTTGCGGCGAACGTCAGCGGCCTCGAAGAACAAATCCATCAGCATCGATTTGCCGCGACCGACTTCGCCGACCAAATATAATCCATTGGGCCGTGCTTCGTCAGCACCATCAACGGGCTTGCGACGCAGAAACCGCGCGAGAATACCTGGATTTGCGTTGGGGCGGGTAGAGGCTTCATACCCGCGCAATTGTAACCACAGACTCTGCAAACGCTCAGCGGCAAGCGCTTGCGAAGGATCGGGCGCCAATTCGCCCTGGGCAACGCGGGCGCGGTACGCGGGCAACGGTCCTGCGATGAGGGCCGTATCGTGTTCAGTTGCATCCATAACCGCTGCCAATAGCGGGAAAATGGCGTGCTTGAAACCGGGCCGATTAGGCGGCAGCCATTACCCGCCGCCGCACTGGCTGGGATTTAGTCGTCAGGTTTGCCAATTCGCGGGCAAGTGTTGCTGCGTGTGCCCGGCTGGCGAGATGGCGTCGCAGCCGTTCCTCCACGGCGCGATGCACGGCGACGTCCACACGCTCCCCGGTTAGTTCCGCCAGTGCTTGTGCCAATGCTTCAAGCGCGTGTGTCTCGTTACCTATGCTCATAGGATCTCCGATCACTAAGCGTGCGCTGTGAGTGGTTGGTAATACTTCTGCACGCATAGGTAGTATTTTGTAAAATTGCAAAGGGCGATTCGCTAGCGAAATCGGTGCCTTCGGATGAAAATCGAACGTTTAATATCAAGACATCACCGCTTGGCTGGCGGCAAGGCGCGGAGCATGGCAGCGAAGTCAGCCACCTCCGCGAGGCTGAATTTTAGATGTACCCTGACGTTTGAGGCAGGTTGATGAGGTAACCCAACTCCAAGGCGGTGAGCAATTGCAGGGCGGATCGGCCGTACGAAGAGGCCACCGCCACAATTCGGGCAAACATTGTGCAAGAGCTTGGCGACACAATCAGCGCAGAACGTGCACTCGTAGGAACAGATGCGCGCATTGGCCGCATCCGGTGCCAGATCAGTATCGCAAGCTTCACAATTCGGTCGGAGTTGCAGCATCGGGGCCCTCGGCAGGATTTGAGCGTTTAGGAGCAGCCCTGCTATAGGACAGCGAACGCACAAGGATTTGCAAATGCGCATGACGCCGCGGAGCCAGGGTGAATGACCGTTGCCAGCATGACCGGCTTTGCTCTTGCCGAAGGCAACCAGGCCGGCACTAATTGGCGCTGGGAATTGCGCAGCGTGAACGGACGTGGTCTGGAATTGCGTTTTCGACTACCGACCGGCTTTGACGGGTTAGAGCCTGGATTGCGAGATGCCGCTGCCAAGCGGCTAAAGCGTGGCAACGTGACCGCCAATCTGACGATTAAACGTGAGGAATCGGCCCGTGTGGCACCAGATCCTATCGTATTGGAGCAGGTCTTGGCGCTGGCGGTTTCGCTCGCGGCACGTATCCCCGGCAGCGCCGCGCCGCGCGCTGACGTCTTGCTGGGGTTGCCTGGTGTGTTACGTGCCGGCCAACTAGATCCAGACACAACGATATCGTCAGATTTACTGGCCGACGTGCAGGTCGGGTTCTCCGCGGCGTTAAAGCTTTTGGTCGTGGCCCGCGAAGCCGAAGGGGCGCGACTAGCCACAATTATGCGCGCGCAGTTGGCTGAGTTTGCTCACTTGGTTAGCCAGGCGGGTGCGGAGGCGGCCGACCAGCCTGCTGGGCAGCGCGCCCGGATGATGGCAACCATCGCCAACTTGTTGGCGGAAATGCCCGCATTGCCAGAGGAGCGCATTGCCCAGGAGGTTGCTTTGCTGGCGGCAAAATCTGATGTCCGGGAAGAACTCGACCGGCTTGCCGTTCATCAGCAAGCTGCAGACGCCTTGATGGCAGAGGGGGTGGCAATCGGACGACGCTTTGACTTTCTGTTGCAGGAATTCAACCGCGAGGTGAACACGCTATGCAGCAAGTCAGCGTCTTCGGCACTGACCGCAACTGGCCTTAAGCTGAAAGCCGGTCTCGAACAATTGCGTGAGCAGGTACAAAACATTGAATAGCCCTCCTGTGCCATCCATGAGTCGACGTGGTTTGTGCCTCGTGGTGGCAGCTCCGTCTGGCGCTGGTAAGACCACGCTGACCCGGGCGCTGTTAGAAGGGGACCCATTGCTGAGCCTGTCGGTGAGTATGACAACGCGTGCACCGCGGGTGGGGGAAGTTGATGGCATCCACTATCACTTCCGCGATCAGTCCACATTCGATGCGCTTGCGGCGACCGGAGGTTTTCTCGAGCACGCACATGTATTTGGTCGCAGCTATGGTACTCCTCGCACGGCGGTTGAGCGCGAACTCGCTGCCGGTCGGGACGTGCTGTTCGACATTGATTGGCAGGGCCACCGCCAAATGCGTGCGGCTTTGCCGCGCGATGTGGTCGGCGTCTGCATTCTGCCACCGACTCGTGCGGCGCTGGAGGATCGACTCCGCGGGCGTGGCGATCCCCCGGAAACGATTGCTAAGCGCATGGCAGAAGCAACTTCAGAAATGTCCCACGCCGGCGAGTTCGATTATGTCATCGTGAACGATAATTTCACCAAAGCTCTTTCGGACCTGGCTGCGCTTCTAACTGCGGCCCGCCACGCAGCGGCGCGTCAGGTGGGCTTGGAGGATTTCCTTTCGGAACTCTCTACAGATAAAGGTGCCCGCTATGACGTTTGATGCCGCGTGCGCCGTGCGCGCCTATTACGCCGCCTTCAATGGCTCCGACCGCGCTGCGTTTCTAGCCCTGCTGACGGACGATGTGCAGCATGTTATCAGCCAAGGTGAAACGGAAACCGGTCGAGACGCTTTTGCGGCGTTCATGGCCCATATGGATCGTTGTTATCGCGAGCAAATTACTGATCTTGTGGTGATGGTTGACGCGAGCGGCACCCGCGCAGCTGCGGAGTTTATTGTCCATGGCACCTACATCGCCACGGATGTCGGGGTTCCAGCCCGGACGCCGGAAGCGCGTGGTCAAACCTATACCCTCCCGGCCGGTGCCTTTTTCACATTGCGCGACGGCCGGGTTGCGCGGATAGCCAACCATTACAATCTCGGCGACTGGTGCCGCCAAGTTGCATGATTTGACTGCCTAGCGGCCGTAAATCAGACCTTCGACGATCAAACCGGTAGCAATTGCCGCTAGAACGTAGCGGCCATCGTAGTAGCGCCATTCGTAGCCGCGGGGTGCTCGCCGATCGTCATATCGCGCATGCCATCCTTCGTGTTCGTGCCGCTCGCTGTGCCGATACTCGTTGCGTGAATGTTCGTGATAACGACGCTCCTCCAAGCGATCAGCGAAGGCGAGGTTGCTGCTCAGCGTCAACAGAACCAAGGCGGCGACGAAGCGGGAGATGGTTTTCATGGCGGGGCCTGCAGGAATGATCCGAAATTGGACCCTTGCAGGCTCGGTTCGTCCGATGGCGGAATTGCGGCTGCACGATGATATTTTAGCGACTGCAGGGCGGTACTACGCCGTCCGGGATCGGGCACTCGTAGGGTGTTACGGCAATCCGTTCGCGGTGTTCGGCCTGCGCGCGTGCGAGCAACACCGGATCGGTTAGTAAATCCACCGCTGTTGCCGCCATCACGCGGGCCGCTTGTGTCATGCCTTTATGGGCAGCTGGCAGCCGCCCTTGGGCGACTAACTGCCAAGAATGGCCCGGCGTGCCGAGCGCGTAACACGCCGTCCAACACTGCGCGGTTGGGACCGCCCAGCTGACATCGCCGACGTCGGTTGAGCCAGGCATAAATAGGCGGCTTTCAGAATCATAGGGTAGGATGGCATCGTGCAACACCTGATCGCGCGACAGGCGGGTACCTTGCATACGCTCGGCCGAAGCGAGGTCATCTTCCCCAACGGTCGCATTAAAGCGTGCCGCCTCGGCAATGTCAGCAGCATCGAACGGCACTGGCCCCAACGCGTCGAAGTTTGCGGCCATCAAGGTTTCCATAGCCGTGTTGGCCATCAGGTTTGAACTGGCCTTATCGACTGTCACTTCAACCCGAGTTTCGGTCATGAGCGCCGCTCCGGCGGCGATTTTCTTCACGCGCTCAAACAATCCCCGCATGTCGACCAAATCACGCGCCCGTATCAGATACAGCACCTCGGCCTTTGCCTGCACCACGTTTGGCGCTACGCCGCCGCCATCTGTCATGGCATAATGGACGCGCGCGTCTGACGGCATGTGCTCACGCATGTAGTTCACACCAACATTCATCAACTCCACCGCATCCAAGGCCGACCGGCCTAAATGTGGCGCAGCGGCGGCGTGGCTCGCACGGCCGAAAAAGCGGAAATAGACTTGGATATTTGCGAGCGAGTCTGAGGCGAAAATCGTGTTGAAGGTACCGGGATGCCAGGAAAGTGCCGCATCTACGTCGTTAAACACTCCCTCCCGCACCATGAACGTTTTGGCGGAGCCGCCTTCTTCGGCCGGACAGCCATAATAGCGCACGCGGCCTGGAAGATTGTTGGCGGCCAAATAGTCTTTTACGGCCACCGCGGCCATCAATGAAGCTGTCCCGAGCAGGTTGTGCCCGCAGCCATGTCCGTTCCCGGCGGCCTGGCCGGCACTGATTGTGGGGTCCGCTATTGCTTGGGTAGCTTGCGCCTCGACCTGGCTCAGTCCCGCGAGCGCATCGTATTCGCCGAGAAAGCAGATCACTGGTCCGTCATGACCCGCCTCGGCCACAAACGCCGTCGGGATGCCAGCAATCCCGGTTTGCACCCGGAATCCCTCATTGCCAATGGCGTCAATTTGCGTCGCCATTGACTCATTTTCTTGCCAGCGTGTTTCCGCCAGTTGCCAAATCCGGTCAGCCACGGCGATAAAACGATCGCGCTTGGTGTCAATCAGCCGACGAACAGTTTCCAGGTCCTTCATGTCGGCGCATCCTTCTGCTTCAATACTTGCTTCTACAGTGAGGTTCCCAGCGATGTCCGACAAGCCCCAGGTTACCGTCTTTGCCGCTCGCCGCATTGTGACCCTCGATCCTTCCTTGCCGATCGCGACACATGTTGCTGTGCGGGATGGCAAAGTGCTGGCGACTGGAGGCGTGGAACTGGCGACGCAGTTCGGCGGCAGGCTGGATGACCGCTTTATCAACAATGTTATCGTGCCGGGTTTCATCGAAGGGCACGGCCACGCAACCGATGGGCTGATGTGGCGGTCCCCCTATGTCGGCTTTTTCCCGCGTACCGCACCGACTGGCCAGCAGGCGGGTGGCTTTAAAAGCATCGCAGAGGTGATTGCCCATTTGCGTCAGGTGGAAGTGGCGATGTCCGATCCGAACCAGCCTTTGGTTGCTTGGGGATTTGATCCGATCTACTTCGATGGCCCTCGTATGACAGTTGCAGATCTGGACCAAATCTCGGCCACTCGAATGGTGGTCGTCGCACATGTGTCCGGACACATTTTAAACGTTAACACCAAGGTGCTCGATAAGGCCGGTTTCTCGCCGGACAGCAACCTGGACGGATTAGTGCGCGATAGCCAGGGCCGGTTGACCGGCGAATTGCAGGGGCCGGCGGTGATGGGACGCGCCAACCGTGCGACCGGCGATGGCGGGCTGATGCGGGTCCTTGATGTGCCGGGGTTGCGCGATTACGGGCGTATCGCGCAGCGCGTTGGCGTCACAACCTCAACAGATCTCGCCAACGCGCTCACACCGGAAAATGTCTTCGCTTTACGTGCAGCGACCAGCGAGGCTGATTTCCCGATCCGTCTGGTGCCGGCGATGCGCGCGCGCGAATACAGCGTCGAGGATGGTCTGGCACGCATCGCTGAGCTTAAAGCTTTGACGACCGATAAGTTGCGGTTTGGGCTCGTCAAACTTGTCGTGGATGGTTCGATCCAGGGCTTCACTGCCCGGCTCCGTTGGCCCGGTTATCATAACGGAGCCCAAAATGGGCTCTGGTATGTCGCACCTGGCGAGTTGGAAGCGATTGTTACGGCCTATCACGGCGCCGGCCATCAACTGCACATCCACACTAATGGCGACGAAGCCAGCGAACTCGCGACCGAAATGGTCGGACGCGCGATTGCCGCGCATCCCCGCCAAGATCATCGCCACACGCTCCAGCATTGTCAGATGGCGGATAGTGCCATCTTCCGCCGGATGAAAACATTTGGAATGTGCGTGAACCTTTTCGCCAACCATATTTTCTATTGGGGCGAGCAGCATGCGGCCCTGACCATGGGGCCGTCGCGGGTGCGGCATCTGGATGCCTGTGCTACTGCGCTCGCTTGCGGTGTGCCACTGGCGATCCACTCCGACACACCGGTGACGCCAGTGGACCCACGCTTTACCATGTGGTGCGCCGTAAACAGGATCTCATCCACAGGCCGCGTATTGGGCGAGCATGAGCGCATTACCCCGCTGCAGGCTCTGCATGCGGTTACCCTCGGTGCCGCTTACACGCTGAAGCTGGACCATCTTGCCGGTAGCATTGAGGTCGGCAAGTTCGCCGATTTTGCGGTGCTCGATGACGACCCACTAACCGTTGATCCGATCACGATTAAGGATATACCGGTTGTTGCCACGGTCATGGGCGGACAGGTGTTCACCGCTTCATGATTCCTCTGACAGTCATTGGCGGCTTCCTCGGAACTGGAAAAACCACCCTGGTCAATCATCTGCTCGTCAGCGCTCGTAAGCGTTGGGGGGTATTGGTGAATGATTTTGGAGCCATCAACGTCGATGCCGCACTTATCGCCGCTCAAGACGGCCAGACTATGGCGCTCACCAACGGCTGCGTCTGCTGTAGCCTTGGCGACGACCTTGGTGATGCTTTGGCCGCGATCGCGATGCGTCAGCCGGAGCATGTGGTGGTTGAGGCAAGTGGTGTCAGCGATCCCTGGAAAATTGCTCAACTGGCATTGATCGAGCCAGGCTTTGCTTTGGAACCGCTGGTCGTGCTCGTGGACACCGCCGCCTTCCTAGCGCAGCTCGATGATCGTTGGATCGCTGATACCGTCGCGCGCCAACTGTCGTTCGCCGAGATTATCGTGCTGAATAAGTGCGATCAGGCCAGCGCGGAGACGATTGCCGCAGTGCGGGCGCGAGTGCAGAGATTGCGGCCTGAAGCTGCGTTGATCGAGGCGATAGATGCGGCGCTCCCCGAAACCGCTCTAAGCTTCGCCCCGGGGCCGCGACCGGTGGCGAGTCGTTTTCACGTTGAAGCCATTGGGCACGATTTCCCAACCTATGCACTTTCCGCCGATGTTCCGTTCGATCGTGATCGCTTGCGGGCGGTGCTGAGCGATTTGCCGCGATCGGTCCTGCGTATCAAAGGCAAGTGCTTTCTAGGGGCCGAGGCCGCGTCGGTGCTGTTGCAGTATGCCGCCGAGCGTTGGGCCTTCACTGCGGCACCGGCTGGATTGCAGCCCGCCTTGGTGGTGATCGGCACGCCAGAACTACCGGCGCAGTCTGACTTGGTAGCCCAATTCCGCGCCGCGACATTGGGTTGATTGCGGATAGGCGCTGGGTTTTGTAGGCTGCGGCCATAACGAAGGTTGAGGAAACGGGAATGGCGCGCCTAGCGCTACGGGGCATTGTGCGGGATTACGGGACCCTACGGGTTATCCATGGCATCGACCTCGATGTCGCGGAGGGTGAGTTCATCGTTTTCGTTGGTCCGTCCGGCTGCGGTAAATCCACCCTATTGAGGATGATCGCCGGCCTCGATAAGCCGACCGGCGGCGACGTCGAAATCGACGGCGTGCGGGTGAATGATCGCAGTGCTGCCGAGCGAGGGCTGGCAATGGTGTTCCAGTCCTATGCCCTGTACCCGCATATGACGGTGCGGCAGAATCTTGCGTTCGGCCTGGAAAACCAGCGTCTACCGCGCGCCGAAATTGATCGCCGCATCGCCGACGCGGCCCGGATGTTGCAAATTGACCACCTGCTGGCCCGCAAGCCCGGCCAGCTTTCTGGTGGCCAGCGCCAGCGCGTCGCGATCGGCCGTACCGTCACGCGCGAACCAGGCATTTTTTTGTTCGATGAACCGCTCTCCAATTTGGATGCCGAACTGCGCGTGCAGATGCGGGTGGAATTGTCCCAGCTACACAAGCGCCTGAAAGCGACCATGATCTATGTAACGCACGACCAGACGGAAGCCATGACAATGGCGGACCGTATCGTGGTTTTGCGTGCGGGCCGATTGGAGCAAGCGGGCAGCCCTCTGAGCCTCTACAATAAACCCACTAACCGTTTTGTCGCTGGCTTTATCGGTTCACCACGCATGAACTTTCTGCCGGCCACGGTCTCGCCAACAGGTGTCCGGGTCGATGGATTAGGCGAATTGGATGTCGGCGGTTTTGCGGTGGCCGCGGGTGCCGCCGTGACCCTTGGCGTGAGGCCTGAACATTTCGAGTTTGTCGATGGCGGCGGATTGCCGGGCACAGTCGACTTGGTGGAACACATGGGCGGAGAGAGCTACGTGTACGTGACATTGGCGAACGGCGAGCGGATTACCGTGCGCCGGCCAGGCCAGACCGATCTGGTGGGTGGCAGTAATGTGCGGGCTTCAGTGCACATTGGGCATGCACATCTTTTCCATGCCGATGACGGCGAAGCCGCGGTTGCCCGCGCATGAGCCGGAGATATCGCGTTGCCATCGTCGGCGCCGGAATCGGTGCGCAGCATGTGACCGGCTACGCCGCCAATCCAGATTTGTATGAAATTACGGTGATCTGCGATCGTGACGTCGCGCGCGCTCAAGCCCTTGCCTCGGCATGCGGTGCTAACGTCCATCCTGACTTTGATGACGCCTTATTGGCGCGTACGGATATTGACATCATCGATATCTGCCTGCCGCCATTTTTGCATTTCGAGGCTGTGCGCCGCGCGCTCGAAGCGGGCAAGCATGTGATTTGTGAGAAGCCGCTGTGTGGGTCGGTGGCGGAAGCGGATGCGTTGGCCGAGATTGCCGCGCGGACCGGCCGGGTGCTCATGCCAATCTTTCAGGTCCGTTTTGGCAATGGCATGGCCAAAGCACGTCATCTCGCGGCGACGGGTGCACTAGGCAAAGTGTTTATGGCAACGGTTGAAACGCATTGGTCGCGTGGTGCGGACTATTACGCCATCAAATGGCGTGGCACTAAGGCCTATGAACTCGGAGGCGCATTTCTCGGCCACGCTATCCACGCGCATGATATGCTGACCACGCTACTCGGCCCGATTAAATCCGTCAGCGGTGCTACGGCCATTCGGGTAAATCCGATTGAGACCGAGGATTGCGGCGGGGCGTTACTCGAGATGCAAAGTGGCGCGTTGGCGATGCTGTCGGTAACACTTGGCTCGGCCAATGAGTTCACCCGTACTCGGATCATGACAGAGAATGTCACCATCGAAAGCGCCGGTGAAGTCTACATGAGTTCCAAGGACCCTTGGCATTTCCTGCCGCGTGCACCCAAGGATCAGGTGTGGCTGGAGGCTGCCTTAGCTGACGCACCGCAAGGTAAGGAAGGTTTCGATGGCCAATTGGCGCTTCTTCACAATGCCTTGGAGACCGGAGACCTGCCACCTGTCACAGTGGCGGAGGCACGACAGTCGTTGGAATTGGTAAGCGCAATCTATCACTCTGCGTGCACGGGCATGCGCGTTGAACTACCCATCACACAAGGGCATCCGGCCTATCAGAGCTGGGGCTGAAACTCGTAGGGAGACTTCCAATGAAGACGTTTTTCCGTCGCACGATCATGGCTGGCGCGGCGATGCTTGCCTTGCCATTGCTCGCCGCGGCTCCGGCGGATGCCGCCACCGAGTTGCGGATCATGTGGTATTCGGATGCGAACGAAGGCGACGTGATGCGCGACCTTCTCGACCGGTTCGAGAAGGCCAATCCTGACATCAAAGTCGCTCTTGATCGCGTGCCCTACAAGACCATCACTGACAACCTGCCAGCCTTGGTCAGCAGTGGCCAGGCGCCGGATATGGCACGGGTAACCGACCTTGGTGGCCAGTCGTCATACTACCTCAATCTCACGCCTTATTTGAAAGACAAGGCGTATTGGGATGTCAACTTTAAGGATGTGTTGCCTTGGGTGCGTCCGCCTGGGGAGACGGATGGCGTCTACGGCTTGATGACGCAGCTCACNATCACCATGCCGATTGTCAACGAAACCTTGTTCCAGCAAGCCGGCATCCCGTTGCCCGGTCCGACGGCGACCTGGGACGATTGGGCGAAGGCGGCCAAAGCGGTTGCAACCAAGCTGAACGTGCCGATTCCCATTGCTATCGATCGCTCCGGCCATCGCATTGCCGGCCCGGCTATTAGCTACGGCGCCAAGTTTTTCAGCCCAGATGGCCAACCCGCGTTGGTCGATGCTGGCCTGAAAACGATGGCGACGAAAATCTACGGCTGGCACAACGACGGCGTCATGTCGAAGGCGATCTGGGGTTCCGTCGGTGGCGCTGCCTATCGAGGTGCGAACGAAGAGTTTTCCAACGGCCAAGTCGTTCTTTACATGTCTGGCTCGTGGCAGTTTGCCCAATTTGTGAAAACGGTAGGCGACGGGTTCGACTGGCATGGCGTTGCTAATCCGTGCGGACCGGCGTCGTGCTCGGGGATGCCGGGCGGTGCTGCCTTGGTCGCTTATAAAACCAGTAAGCATCCGGCGGAAATCGGTAAGCTGATGGACTACTTAGCCAGCGAACCAGTCTACTCCGAATTCCACGCCCGCACTTTATTTCTGACCGCGCACAAAGGCCTGATGGCAAAGGGTATTCCTTACGCGGCTGATAAGCCGCAAATCAAAAAGTCACTCGATGCCGCCTTTGCGAACGTTAAAGCTCTGTCGCCAGTGGCCTATCAGTTGCAGGGTTATCGCTTGAACCGCGTACTGTTTACCCCGCTGACCGTGCGTCTTAATCAGGCGATTTCTGGGGAAATGACGCTAGATGATGCGTTCGCTCGCATGACCCAGGATATGCAGGACGGGTTGAAGGCAGCCGGGGTGAAATAAGACTATGCGCGCGGCGTTGGCACGTCTGATCGATTGGCCGTTCGAGGCGCTGCAACGCGCTCTAGGCGCCGCGCGTATGCCTTATGTCTTTGTGCTACCCAATCTGCTGGTGTTCGGCATTTTTGTTGTGCTGCCGATGCTGCTGAACATTTGGTACGCCACAACCTCGGGCGTTGAGTTGATGCCCGAGCAGCGGCCTTTCACCGGCTTAGCCAATTTTTCTGAGCTTCTGGATTGCAGCAATTACTTGAACGTCGCGAGTTGTCGCCAGGATCGCTTCTGGCGCGCGGTCGACAATACGCTCTGGTTTGTCGCGTTCCAGGTAGTAACGATGGTGGCTCTGTCGTTGATCACCGCAGTCGTACTCAACCGAAAGATGCCATTGCGTGGATTTTTTCGGGCGGTCTTTTTCTATCCTGTTTTGCTATCGCCGGTGGTTGTTGCGCTGATCTGGAAATGGATTTTGCAGCCGGATGGTGTGTTGAACGCCATTTTGGTTGCCAACGGTGGCCAGCGATTACCATTTCTGCTCGATTCCGACTGGTCGTTCACCTGGACCGTGGTGGTCAGCGTTTGGGCCCATATGGGCTTTTATGTCTTGATCCTCTTAGCCGGATTGCAGGCCATCCCCCCCGATTTGTATGAAGCCGCAGCCATGGATGGCACGCCGCAATGGCGTGTCTTTTGGCGTATCACCATGCCGCTCTTGATGCCGAACATGGCAGTTGTCCTGGTACTCGGTCTCATTCGCGCCGTGCAGGCGTTTGATGAGATTTATGTCCTGACGGGGGGGGGGCCCGGTACAGCGACCCAATACATCGTGCAGTACATCTACGAAACCGCGTTTGCGGGCCAAGTGCACATCATGGGGCTGGCTGCTGCGGCTTCTATGCTCGTTGGGGGCGTGTTGCTGGTGCTGACATTACTGCAATTGCTGGCCTCCGCGAGGGCGAAACAATGAACAGCTTTCTGACACGTAGGCGCGGTAACTGGACAGATTGGCTCAGTTGGGGGTGGATGATTTTTGGCACCCTGGCGATGTTCGTGCCGGTACTATGGTTGGTGCTGTCGTCGTTCAAAACCCAGTCAGCGTTACAGGAATTCCCGCCTAGCCTCTTGCCCACCGGGCAAAAGCAGATTGTCGTTGCCGGCTTCGAGAAGCCACTGCCCGTTTTTTCGGTGCCGCTGCCCGACGGTAGCCGAGCCGAACGCGCCATGGTGCGTCGCATCGGCATAGAGTTGCAGGTCATCGATCCCGCCGTGCTAGACGCGCCTATTCGCCGCGTGAAACTCGCCGAAGCCAGCCCGGTGCGTGAGCTTCACTTCGCCATTGAGAATTACCTGGAGCCTCTGGAGAAATTCAACTTCGGCCGTTATCTCTCCAACTCCGTCATCGTCACCGTTACCGCCACCGCGCTCACACTGCTGATCAACGCCATGTGTGCGTTTGCTCTCAGCAAATACGAATTCCGCGGCCGCAACGGGATTTTTATCTTTATCGTCTCGACACTGATGATCCCGATCACTGTGATTCTTGTGCCGGCGTTTTTGGTGGTGACCAAGCTCAACTTGGGCAACTCCCTCTGGGGCGTTATCCTCCCGCCGGCTGCTACCCCAACTGGGGTTTTTTTGCTGCGGCAATATATGCTCACCATTCCGGATGAATTGATGGATGCGGCCCGCATGGATCATGCCAGCGAATGGCGGCTATTTTGGCGCATTGTCCTGCCATTGGCTGCGCCGGCGTTGGCAGTGCTGGCAATCTTCTCAGTCGTCTGGCGCTGGAATGATTTTCTCTGGCCGCTTATCGTTCTGAACCGCGAGGATGTGTTCACACTACAGCTAGGCTTGGCGTCGTTCCAAGGGGAGTTGCAAACCCAGTGGCATTATTTGCTGGCGATGACGGTGGTCACACTCATCCCGGTGAGCGTTGTGTTTGCGTTCCTGCAAAAATATATTACGACCGGAATCGCATCGGCGGGGATGAAGTAGCGCGGCGCCGGCCGAGCAGCAGCGTCGCTACGCCAAGCGCCAGGCTGGCTTGGGGGCTTGGTTCGGGCACGCCGAACAAATTGCCAATGATCGGCGCTGGATTGCGATATCCTACGGTTTGGTTGTCCGTTTCAAATCCCGTACCACAGCAATTAGAGATCACCAACTTATCAAAGGTCCCACCGACCCCGAAAAAATTGACGAACGCAAATGGTTCGCTGGTATCCTGAGTTGGGTTATTGGGATTGCCATAATAAGCCGCTTTGTTACTCCTCGCATTGATAGCGGTAATCATCTGCGACGGTGTGAACGTGAAGAGCAAAGAAGCGCCGCTATAAAACGCGATCGTATTGTTTGCATCCAGCGCCGAAATCCATAAGCCAAAATAGTTCACGCCGGGCACGCCGTTCACTGCAAGTGCGATCGTGTAGCTGCCGTTCATCAACTCCGGATACAAGCCTGTCCCTCCAGCGCCACCGTACTGATTTGCCCCTTGGCTCACAAGATTAGTGCCGGTTTTGGCTGTGGTGTCCGCGGAATAGGTTCCACTAATTGTTTGGCTGCCGGTTAGGCCAAACGTAGACGTGAAGCCTCCGGTCAAGTTCGCCGTAGAAACTGAATTGAAGCTTTCGGTGCCCAGAACACACACGCTCGTGCCCTGGCACAGGGCGGTGCTGTCGGCCGTCTGAGCGCCCGCGTTCCCGTATGTAACGTCAATCAACGTCGCCGAAGCGCGATTGGAGTGCAGTGTGGTAAACCACAAGGCGACGCTAGCAACCGCTACGAAACAGCGCGTTCTCCAATGCTTACTCATCCAACTCCCTCATATTGCATGCCATAATCCGCAAATGCTCGATCAAAAAACGTACCTCTCCAAAGTGCTCTCTGCGGCGTTACGGTATGGTTACGCCGCCATTCGTATCAGCGTGGCTACATCGAGCAGTCCGGCGATCATGATCTGCGCCCCGATGCACAGCAACAAAAATGCGGATAATCGCGAAATCGTGCGTCGGGCCGAGGTTCCGATCAATACGCCGATGCGATCCGCGGAACGGTAGCAAAGCCAAACGATGACAGTGATCGCCAGCGCTGCGGCAGTCATGCCGATGAAGAATCCTAGCGGTCCTGCGTCTGGCCGTCCGGCGCCAAGCGCCACGGCCACGGCGATTGTGCCGGGCCCGGTGGTGAACGGCAGTGTGAGTGGAAAAAAAGCAATGTCTTCCACTGTCCCATGCGGCCCCTCGGCTTGTTCCTGTTTGCGTGCCTCTTGGCGTTCCGGGGCTGAAAGGAGATCCCAGGCGCGCAATGCGACAACCGCTCCACCGGCAAGCCTTAAGGCCGCAAGCGAAATGCCAAAAAAGCTAAGCACATAAGCCCCGCCCCAAAGCGCGCCCAGCATGACCAGGAGCGAATACAGCCCCACGCGTTTTGCCAAGCGCGCGCGATCTAGAACGCTGTAGCCTGAGGCGATGTCGTTGAAGATAAACGCCGCACCTGGGGGATTGACGATCGAAAACAGCGCGGGAAACGCAAGCAGAAAGGCCTGCAGGGCGCCGTTCACCGAGCGTCGCGCGCTAATTCCTGCTCGACTAGGCTTGCCCAGAAACTGGCGCCTATCGGCAGGATTGCGTCATTGAAGTCGTAGGCGGGATGGTGCACCTGCGTTGAAAACTGGTCTCCCTCGGCTTGCCCGATGCGAACG
>TBL_comb47_HYPODRAFT_10003225_pt1 | contig 19477 bp, 12 predicted proteins | sample TroBogypolimnion_40_FD_10682 | JGI IMG/M metagenome (IMG submission 10682) | reverse complement strand
ACGTGTTGCCCGTCGCCGTACCACCACCAGTGATAGTGCCGCTGATGTTGCCCGTGCCAGACAACGTGAAACTGTCGGTGTTCGTGCCACCGGTCAAGTTGGCTACGTTGCTGAAGCTTACCGTGCCACTTGCATTAACAAGGGTGCCTGTGTTAGCAGCGCTGACTGTCCAGGTATTCGCGATATTCGGACCAACAATCGTGCTCGTGCCATTACCGTTTGCGCTAACCGTCGCAGTAGTGAAGTCCGGGTTGGCGGCGAGATTAAGCGTAGTAACAAAATTGAGTCCGAGAGTGCCGGTGCCATTAACCGTGCCACCGAGGAAGGTAATGCCACCGGTCGAGGAGGTTAAAGTGAGTGCTCGGGTTTGCAAATTAATAAGCACATCCGATTCCACAGTAATTTCATTTGCAGCTAAAACAGTCACGCCAGTTAACCCCAACTGTGTGTTAATCGTGGCGTCGCTCAGAGTCGAGTTGTTGTTGTTTGCTGTATACACAAACGGGTTAACCCCAGACGTACCCATCTGAAAATCACTACCATTGTGATTGATACTGACATTTTCCGGGTCAAGCAACAGCGTTCCAGTCAGACCCTTTGGCGCGCTGGTCTCAACCATGCCGCTAAAATCGAGAAACCCTTTGCCCGAGGTCTCAACAAAACCGCCGTTGCCGCCATGAACTCCACCTTTTGCAGAGATTGAGCCATACATGCGCGTCACATCATCCGACCAGACAATAACCTTACCGCCATCTCCGTTGCCGATGGCGCTGGCATCAATGGTGGCATCCTTGCCGACATAGGTCATACTGGCGTTGGGGATAGCCGGGTTCTTGCCCTGAAAGTCACCACCCACCAAGGCCGTGCCGCCGCCGGCATCGCCGGAAACATCAATCTTGCCGTGATCGAACAGACCGACCTTTTCGCCCAGCATCTGGACGGTGCCGCCCTTCTCGCCGATATCATCGCCCTTGGCCCGCAGGGTGCCGCTGTTGGCAACGATCCCCGTGTCCCCGCCGACCAGACGGATGGTGCCGTTGCTGGTGTCGATCGAGTTGGCCTGGATGATGCCCTCGTTGTTGACCACATTGGCAAAAACATCCCTGGCGGCATGTCCGGTTAGCAGTACTTGGCTGCCGTCCGCCGTTATTGTTCCGGAGTTGGCCACCGCGCTCTTCGCGCCAACTGCGTTCTCCAGGACATCACCACTCACCGCAAAGCTGAGCAGGCCGTCGCCGTCGAAATCGAGGACCGCTGTCCGGCCCGAGGCCAGGTTGACGGAACCCTTGGTGGCTACAATAACACCCTCGTTGCTGACGCTGCCGCCCACCAGAGTGACACTGCCGCCGGTAGCGGCTTGGATCAGACCGCGGTTGATGATGGCGCCGCCAGCAGAAGTCGAGGCATCGCCGAGACGGAGAGACCCGTTCAGCATGAAATCCTGCACATTGGCATTAAGGGTCGTGGCCACAAAACTGCCGACATTGACCTCGGACCCCTCGCCAAAGATCAGACCGTTGGGATTTTGGAGAAAGACGCGGCCATTAGCCTGGATGGAACCAAAGATCTGGCTCGGGTTCTGATCAAAAATCCTATTAAGGACCGAAGCCGAGGCCGAGGGCTGGGCAAACCGCACCAAATCACCAGCAGCAAGGTTGAAGGAAGACCAATCAATGACCATTTTCTGGCTCTGTTGGGTGACGATCGTCTGGGTGGCGCTGGGTTGCTGAATGTTGCCGGTACCGCCGACAACCGTGCCCCCTTGTGGACTAGCAAAAGCGAGGCTGGAAGCGAGGATACCGGTCGGGATCAGCACCAGGCATTGACCGATGGAACGGGTCAGGGAAGAATGGGCACGAGCCTGCCCCTCCCCCTGCTTCATCTCAAAAATGCGCTGCATGCTCTTCTTTATGCTTCGTAAGCTCATGGACGTTCCCTCATTCTATACGATGGACACTGACGGTCTCAAAAGAGTCGGATTGCTTCTGTTACTAGCATCAATACTGATAGGAGAGCTTAAAATAGGTGTAAATATCACGGTTGTCGTCTGCCACCTGGCTGCCCACAGGCTTGGCCACCGACATATTGGCCGAGAAACTCCCGGGTAGGGCGAAATGCATCCCGATGCCGGCGCCAGACAGATAGCCTGAGCTGGCATCGTTAGGCAGCGGGTCCTTAAGCCAACCTGCTGCCGCATCATAAAACACGGAGACCTGGAGGATTTCGCCCCAGGTCCGGTTGGAAAAAGCAGGGCTATCGGCAAAGCCAGGGGCATTGAGGATCAATTCAACTGAGGTGAAATAGCCCTGATCCATCATATACTGGGCCTGTCGATAGGCGCGGACCGTATCAGGACCGCCCAGGGGAAACTGCTCCACTGAGACCAGCGCGGAGTTCGAGGCCTGGCCTTTGAGGCGAAAGAGCAAGGAGGCATTCGTCCACAACTTCTGCAGCCGGGAATAATCGCCATTCATCTTGGTGAAATCGATGGCGGCTTTCTCACCGCTGCCGGTCACCCGACTGGTGCCGACGTCATTGCGGCTATTGGCGCCAAGGAAATCTTCAAATCCATGGGAAACACTGACATTGAGGTTGTTCACCCCGCCCCCAAGCAAGGAGTCCATGTGATCGGTGACCTGGGCTTCTGCCGAGAGGACACTCAAGTCATCCTTGAAAGTGGTGGCGTTGTCCTGGAGGGTCTCAGCGGTAATACTGGCCAACCGGACGAGTCCAGACACGCTGCCGGTGCGGCTCCTTTTAAAGGAATGCCTGAGATAAATATCACGGGTCTCCGCGATACCGGACAGCTGCAGATCCTTTAGATTACTGCCGACGTCAAAGGCATTCCTAGAATAATCAATGCCGATAAAATTATTACCCCAGGGAAGAGGCCGCTCGTAGGCCGCTCCCCAATAGAAATCGTTATTGGGGTTAATCGTGTCCATGAAGGTGAGCCCCAATTTGTCGGCTACCTTGGTGGGGTTGTTTACCAGGATGTCAAGACGGGGGCGATATTCACCGGTGTACTTGGAGCCATAGTTGTCCACGCTGAAGCCTGCATTGAACCATCGCTCTTCGGTAACATTGAGGAAGAGATCCGCCGTACCAAGTGTGGATCCGGGCTTGACCACCGCGCTATACTTGAGGCCCGGATAGTCAAGGAGATACAGCAGGGCACTTTCGAAATCCTCTTTGACCACTGCTTGACCCTGAAGCGGTACAAAGGGTTTCTGCAGCAGCGCTTCCGAGTAACGAAGATCGCCGGCGGCATCTGGCGAAGCACCGCTCCCGCTGTGCACAGCGCCCAGCTTGCCCTCTAGAACCGTTATTTTGACGGTGTTATTGGTAACGGTCTGAGCAGAAATATAGGCACGTGCGAGGATCAGTCCGTGGTTACGATAGTAGGTGGTGACCTCATCCGCCACCAGCTGCATCTGGCCCATGGTCATTCCGGCGGCCAACTTCTGCCGCTGGCTCTCGACCAGCTCCTTGACCTCAGCGACCTTGATTAAACCGGGACGATCAGTAACCCCTTCCAGTTCAAATTGTTTCACCATGATTTTGGGGCCTTCTTCGGCACCCAGAGGGCGCTCGCGCAGAGGCGGGATCACAACAGAGGGCATGCTCTCGGTGGAAAAGGACGGTTGCTGCAGCCTGGGCATCGTCGCTCCTGGCGTGGCGGCCGTCGGTATATTCTCGGCAGCGACGCTGACTTGTGCCGCAGATAAAAAAGTCATGCACAGGGCACAAACAGAGAAAACTTTCTTTATATTCTTCCAGCTTCCGCTCCTCAGCGATGCATTCCTTTCGTTATTTATTCTTCGCGATTGCTCCATGCTCCCTTCTCCCTTTACGCAGTCAATAGGCTCCATCTGTCAACCATGACAATACATATCAAATTTGTTTATGACAAACCTCGTCACGGTGCCATGACCGTCAATCGATACAAGCAGGCTTCCGTTATTTTGAACAAAAACGGTCCGAGCTGACAACTTTATTAGAAAATTTGTTTTTTTGGGGCGCGCTCGATGAGGCGCATGACGGAGGCACGTTGGACTGACCGCTTTTCTCAAGCCCGGTGAACACGCCGACCCGATGAATGGGAGCGGCAAGGGAGAGAAAGACAACATTGCGTTGGGGGGATTTCGGTCCAATTGCTCTCCCAATGTGATCGCTTGCGACTGTGCGGGACAGGCCGTTACTGCTCTGCAGCATACCACTTCGTGGCCCGAACCGAACGGATTATAAAATAAATCCTACATAACAGCATGTTACAAGTCAATAGTTTATTTCATCTGCGCTGAAAGTGTGCGCTGCAATGATTTTCTGGCTCTTGGTACTGAAGGAAAGCTATGGCTGGCTAAGGCTGAACGGAAGAAAGCCACTTCCAGCATTATCTTTTTATTACAATATGTTATCAGTAAAAAGCCCTTCTTACCTGGCCTAAATATCTGTGATCAGCCTGACCGAGCCAGATCATTCATCTCACTTAATCCATGTTGTTATTGCCATATTGCACAGATATCGTAATACAATTCGGGAAAAGTCCTGCCTGCCGGCACCTTGATGCCAATAATTGGCATTTGTTGCATGGAATACACAATATAGCATGGCAAGGTACGCCATTCCCCTGGTTCCCATGCGCCGTAGGGGAACCAAAGTGTACCCAGTAAAAAGCCAAGGAACATTTGAAAAAAAAAGGAAGGTCTGCATGCATTGCTCATCCATTCGATTCAAACTCATTGTCGGCGGCATTTTGATAGTTCTCATTCCCATGGCAGTGAGCGGTTATGTCGCCATAACGGACTCAGCCAAGGCTGTCACCCAGTTGAGCAAAATCAATGAACAATTCATTGCCGAAGGCACGGCGATGCAGGTCGCAGCCACGCTCGAAGGAGAAATGAAATTTTCCGCTGCCTTTGCCGCCCGGACCCAAGTGAAAATAGCAGCCGAGGCCGTCAGCACCAAGGGTATCGTTGGTGCCGCTGAAGCGGTGAAGGTCATTCACCAAGATTTAAAAAAGCGCTTTGAGCTACTCAAAGCCAATTACGCGGCGCTCTTTATTACCGATGCCTCAGGAACTATTTATGCCGAAATAGCGGAGGCGGGAGAAAACCTTAAGAGTTGGGATATTGCCAATCACCCCAGCTTTGTGGAAGCAAAAACCACAAGACGGTCGGTGGCCGGTGATATCGTCCGCTCCGCATCAACGAATGAACTGACGATAGTTCTCTGTGCCTCCATCTTTTCAGATAACGGGGCCTTTTTAGGAATGGTTGGCGCACTTTTGAAGGGATCAGTTATCACCAACTTGGTCACCGCCCGGAAAATCGGTGCTACCGGCTATTGTTTCATGATTAATGCAGAGGGTCTAATTATTGCGCATCCAGATGAAAAAAATGTCCTGAAACTTGATCTAAAAAAAGTTGAAGGTATGGAAAGCATCTCCACCGCAATGATGGACGGTCGAACCGGTGCGGAATCCTATATTTTCAGAGGCACTAAAAAGATAGCAGGATTCACCCCGGTCAAGGGAAAGGAGTGGAGCGTTGCCGCAACCCAGAATGCCTCAGAATTTCTTGCCAGTGTCTTCTCGCTGCGAGATAGAATAGCCCTTATTATTCTCCTTTCGGTTGCGATAACCTTCGTGATTATTTTCCTGGCTGCCGCATCGATCACCCGCCCTCTCCAGAAGGTCATTGATGGTCTCCAGGATATTGCCAGCGGGAAGGGTCATACGGCCTTAACCAGACGCATTGCCATAATCTCTAACGACGAAATCGGCCTACTCTCCACAAAATTCAACAGCCTGATGGAGTCAATCAACAACCTCTCGGTCTTCAAAAAAGTCATTGAGGAAGATACCACCCTCGAAGAAGTGTACCAAAGAATGGGGCAGGTGTTTACTCAGAAGCTCGGAATCAGCGACTGTTTCATCTATCAGGTCAACAACGCGAAAGATGAGATGATCCTGACCTATCCAAATAGTTTCGATCAGGTAGAGATGTTGTGCCATCCCGATATTCTCGATAATTGCGAACTCTGCAAAGCAAAGCGAACCGGCCATATTGTCAGTTCTAATACCTTCCCTGATATCTGCCGACAATTTACAGCTCACGATGGCCGCACGCACTACTGTATTCCCATCGTGGTCGGCGGCGCCACTGTTGCTGTTGTCCAATTTGTCTTTGAAGCGTCCGGCACCCAGTCCGAGGCCGTAGAAAAAGATGCAAAAATCTTCACAAGGCAGAAGCGTACATTAACGAATCCCTGGCCGTTATCGAAACCAAACGGTTGATGGGCTCATTGCGCGACTCAGCCCTGATCGATGGATTGACCGGGTTGCACAACCGTCGGTATCTGCAGGAATATGCGGAAAAAATTGTTGCTGGAGTCTTGCGCCGAGGCAAGGCGATTGGGCTTATTATGTGCGACCTAGACTATTTCAAACAGGTCAATGATACCCACGGGCACTCTGCCGGAGATATCATTCTCAAAGAGACCTCCAAAATCATCCGGCAGAGTGTGCGCGAAGCAGACATTGTCATCCGTTTTGGCGGCGAGGAATTCCTGGCAGTGCTGCTCGATATCAGCAGTGGAGAGAGCTTACGCGTTGCTGAAAAAATCCGTCTAAATATCGAGCAGATGGTGGTTAAATTGCCCGATGGCATAATCCAGAAAACCATCAGCCTGGGGACCAGCGAATTCCCCGCCGATACCGATACGCTCTGGAGCTGTATCAAGTTTGCCGATGTGGCCCTTTACCGGGCAAAGGCTGAAGGGCGGAACAGGTGTGTCCGATTCACTAAGGATATGTGGACAGAAGAGCAGGTTTAATACGGTTTAGAGTTGCAGTGCCACCCCTTCAGGGTGTTTAAGGCGGCATTCGATTGCGGCTTTTCCTGCTGGTGTTTACCAGCGCTCCTGATGTATGCAGTCCGGATTATACCGGGTGCGGGGTGCATTCTCCTGCGCAGGCCAGCCGAGGGCTATGCCGGCAATCGGAATGACATGCGCGGGTAAGGCGAACTGCCCTGAAACCGCTGCAATCCGCTCCTCACGGGGGTGAATGCCGAGCCAGCAGGCTCCCAATCCCAAGGCGTTCGCAGCTAGCAGTATATTTTCAATCGAGGCGCTCAGGTCCTGGAGAAGAAAGGAGAGCTGCTGGTCATGCGCCTGATTGAGATCACCGCAGACGACCAGGGCGGCGGTTGCTTCTTGCAGCATCTGACCATTGGGCAGAGCCGTAGCCAATTGATCGAGAGCGACACGGGAGCGCAGCACTATAAAGTGCCAGGGATCCTTGGCCACCGCTGAAGGTGCGGCCATGGCCGCTTCAAGGAGATCGGTCAGCATGATCTCCGGAATCTCACGATGGGTGAATTTACGGATGCTGCGCCGTGAAAAAATAAAATTCAATTGCGTATTCATTCTCTCCCTCCCCCCAAATATTGTTAAAAACGCTCTGCCTGTTGCTGGTTCATCTGAGCAACCCCATCAAATCGAGGTCCGACGCTGTTCGTTGGGATACTGCCGGCACTGTTCCATATAACAGCCGATGATTTCTGCCACAGCTTCCGGGGTATCGACCACATGAAAAAGATCCAGGTCGTCGGGGGCGATACAACCGTTTGGCAGCAACTCCGCCCGAACCCAGTCGAGCAAGCCCTGCCAATAGCTGCTGCCGAACAGCACAATGGGAAAACGGCGGATTTTGCCGGTCTGGATCAGCGTCAGGCTCTCAAAAAATTCATCCATGGTCCCGAAGCCGCCCGGGAAAATGATATAGCCCATGGCATAGCGGACAAACATCAGCTTACGGATAAAGAAATAGCGAAAGGTGAGGCTGCGATTCTGGTAGTGGTTGGGGTGCTGTTCCCGTGGCAGGGTGATGTTCAGTCCGACCGAGATGCCGCCCGCCTCGAAGCAGCCTCGACTAGCCGCCTCCATGATCCCTGGACCGCCGCCAGTGATGATCGCCAGCTCCTGCCGACACAGCAGTTCCGCCGTCTTCCGGGCGGCGATGTAGTAGGGCGATTCCTCGCCAAACCGGGCACCACCGAAGATCGAAACTGCCGGGCCCAAGTCGTTGAGGGTTTCAATGCCGTCGATCAGTTCGGCCTGAATGCGAAAAATCCGCCAGGCCTCCGAGGTTTTCAGATCATCCATATCAGATACGCCCAATAAAAAAGGCGGGGAGGAACACGCCCTCCCCGCCTGTCATCAGTTTAACGCCGTTCCCTCAACGGTGCCTGCAGTCGAAACCGGGGTTCGATTACAGCAGGCCCTTGAAGAAGTCATTACCCTTGTCATCGACGAGGATGAAGGCCGGAAAGTCAACCACTTCAATCTTCCACACCGCTTCCATACCCAGTTCCGGGTAATCCAGACACTCAACCTTCTTGATGTTCTCCTCCGCCAGCAGCGCAGCCGGACCGCCGATGGAACCGAGGTAGAAACCGCCGTGCTTTTTGCAGGCATCGGTGACTTGCTGGGAGCGGTTGCCCTTGGCGATCATCACCATGGAGCCGCCATTGCTCTGGAACAGGTCGACATAGGAATCCATACGGCCGGCCGTGGTCGGGCCAAACGATCCGGAAGGCTTGCCCGGAGGGGTTTTAGCCGGACCAGCATAATAGACCGGATGCTGCTTGAGATAGTCGGGCAGTGGCTTGCCGGCATCCAGAATCTCTTTCCACTTGGCATGGGCGATATCCCGACCGACGATAATGGTGCCGGTCAGCAACAGCGGTGTGGAAACCGGATGCTTGGTCAGTTCGGCCCGGACCTTGTCCAGCGGCTGGTTGAGATCGATCTTGACGGCCTGAGAGGAACTGCGGTCACGGTATTTTGCGGGAATCAGGCTACCGGGGGCAGCGTCCATCTGCTCGATCCACAGACCGTCTTTATTGATTTTGGCCTTGATGTTGCGGTCAGCAGAACAGGAGACGCCCATGCCCACCGGGCAGGAGGCGCCATGCCGGGACAGGCGGACCACGCGGATGTCGTGGGCAAAGTACTTGCCGCCGAACTGAGCGCCCAGGCCAAGGTTACCGGCAGCCTCGAGCAGCTCCTTCTCCAGTTCCAGATCCCGGAAGGCGCGGCCGTATTCGTTGCCGCTGGTGGGCAGGGCATCGAGATACTTGGCGGAGGCCAGTTTGACCGTCTTGAGGTTGGTCTCAGCAGAGGTGCCGCCGATGACAAAGGCGATATGATACGGAGGACAGGCCGCCGTACCCAAGGTCTTCATCTTGTCCACCAGAAATTTCTTCAGGGTGACGGGATTGAGCAGGGCCTTGGTCTCCTGATAGAGATAGGTCTTGTTGGCGCTGCCGCCGCCCTTGGCCACGAAAAGGAATTTGTACTCAGCTCCTGGGGTGGCGTAGAGATCGATCTGCGCTGGCAGATTGTTCTTGGTGTTGACCTCTTCATACATGGTCAGCGCCGCATTCTGCGAATAGCGCAGGTTTTCCTCGGTGTAGGTGGTATAGACGCCGGCAGAGATCTGCTCGGCATCGTCGCAGCCGGTCCAGACGTTTTGCCCCTTCTTCCCCACAACACAGGCCGTACCGGTATCCTGACAGACCGGCAGAACAAAGTTAGCAGAAACCTCGGCGTTGCGCAGCATGGCCAGCGCTACTTCTTTGTCGTTTTCAGAGGCTGCCGGATCGTCGAAAATTTTGGCGACCTGTTGATTGTGCGCGGGACGCAGGAGGAAGGAAACCTCGCGCATCGCCTGGTTCGACAGCACCTTCAGACCTTCGGGGGCAACTTTTAACATCTCCTGGCCGTTGAAAGTCTCTATGGATACGTATTTGCTGGAACCCTCCAGTAAACGAAATTTGGTCTCATCTTTGCCGAGGGCAAAGGGATCCTGATACACAAAACCAGCCATACTCTTTCTCCTTGTTTGAATGAAAATACAACGTTCATGGACCGGCCGCGCCTATCCGGCCGACTTTTCGACAGACAAACACCCTCATGATCAACTCTGTGCCGCCCCTGCCGGATGCGGAAATTTTTCTCAGCCTTGTCTTTTACCCTGCAGCGCGAACAAAGGCAAGCCTGGGAAACACATGAACGGTTAGCATCTTATCAGCCATAATCGCAACGTTTCCCCTCTCTTTCGCCCCAAAAGTACACCGGAATTCTTTGTCATCGCCGTCCTTGGCTCCGTGCCCGCATGGTAACCAAGGACGCACAGGGGCTTAGACCAGTGCCGCCATCACCTGATTGGCCAAGGGTAGCCCCTCGCGGGTGAGAAAGAGGTGCCCGTCTGCGATTGCCACTAGATTCTGGTCAAGCAGAGGGACCAGGATTGGGCCGTAATAGGCCTGCAGATCAATACCAAAACGCTGGCGCAACGCATGGAGAGAGACCCCGGCCAGCAGCCGCAGCCCCATGATCACGGTCTCACGGAAGGCGGCTGCCGCATCCAGCTGCTCCACCTCTGCCCAAACCGCCTGCCCGTCGGCCACTTGCCGGCAAAAGGCCGAAAGGTCGGCAACCGTGGCTCGCCGCTGTCCGCCAAAAGCCGAGACCGCTCCAGGACCAAGCCCCAGGTATTGGCCGTTATCCCAATAATTGAGGTTATGACGGCATTGCCGGCCGGCAGTCGCATAATTGGAAATCTCATAGCGCGCTAGGGGACTGCGGCCGATGGCGATTTCGGTAGCGGCCATCATCGCCAGCACCGCATCTTCAGCAGGCAAGGCCCATTGTCCCTGTTGCACCTGCAGGAACAATGGGGTGCCCTCCTCCACGGTCAGCTCATACAGGGACAGATGCTCGGGGGCAATGGTCAAGGCTCGATCCAGGGTAGCCTGCCAGCTGCGGACGCTCTGTCCCGGAAGGCCATACATCAGATCAAAACTGAGGTTGTCGAAACCGGCTGATCTCGCCGAGTTGACGGTGGTCTGGGCCTCGGCGCTGGTATGGATGCGGCCCAGCTGCTGCAATTCCCGATCATTAAACGACTGAATGCCGATGGAGAGGCGGTTGAATCCGGACCGGCGGAGCTGGTTAAGTCCCGTGGCATCAATGGTGCCGGGATTGACCTCAATGGTGATCTCCGGCATCTCTTCAGTAAACGAGAAGAGTTCACGGCAATCGGCAAGCAGCGCGGCCAGCACCGTAACCGGCAGGGTCGAAGGGGTGCCGCCGCCGAAAAAAACGGTGGCGAAACGCAGAGCCCGAACTTCCGGAACCTGCGCCAGTTGTCGTATCTGCAGGCGAACCGCCTCGATATAGCAGCGAATTTCCTCAGCCTGCGGGGCAAAGGAGTAAAAACTGCAATACGCACATTTTTTCTGGCAAAAAGGGACGTGCAGGTAGAGCCCGGCCCGGGCGGCAAGTGCCATCAGCCGGTTCGCTCGAGGATGCGGCGGCAATCATCGCGGATCCGGGTCATGAGACCGCTGTCGGCAAAGCTGTAGACCTGATCGCCGCCCCCACCGATGATGAGATGATCGAGCAGGCTGATGTGCATGAACGAGCAGATCAGGTGGAGCGAGCGGGTCAGCTCCTCGTCCTGGCGGGAAGGGGTCAGCGTTCCGGAGGGGTGGTTATGGGCGATCACCAGGCCACTGGCATTGCGGGCAAGGGCCGCCTTAACCAGCTCACGGGGGTAGACCGTATTGACCGTCACCGTACCCTCAGCCACCACTGCGGAATCGATGATGCCGTGAGCGGCGTCGAGGAAAACCACGGTCAGGACCTCATGCTGCAGGCCCCGCATGCTATGGAGGAGATACTCAGCCACCTCGCGGGAGCTTTTGATGTACTTTTTACCGACGATCCGTTGACGGAGGTAGCGCCGAGCCACCCCCTGAATGAATTGCAGGGCGAAGATGTTTTTAGGACCGATGCCTTTGATCTGCTGCAGCTGCACGGGCGCCGCGTCGAGCACAGCAGGTAGGGTCTTGAACTGGTCAAGGGCCAAACGTGCGGCCTCCTTGCAGTCGGAACGGGGTGTACCGAAGGTAAGCAGCAGTTCAAGGATCTCGCTATCGGTGAAGGACTCGATCCCCTGTTCCAGAAATTTGTCGCGGAGGCGCTGTCGATGGCCCTCGCCTTTCTGCTGCCACTCGTTTTTGTCCACGCCCGTCTGCTCTATCCGTTCAGCTCCTGCAGAAACAACTTATTGGCCAGTTGCGGATTGGCCTGCCCCTTGGTCTGCTGCATCAACTGGCCGACAAAAAAGCCGATCACCTTGGTCTTCCCCTCGCGGTACTGCTGCAGCTGCTCCGGATTAGCAGCAATGATCTCACGGACCTTGGCGATGAGCTCGCCCTCATCACTCATCTGCACCAGCCCCTTGGCCTTGACGATCTGCTCCGGATCAGCGCCAGAGGCCAGCATCTCGACAAAGACCGTTTTGGCGATCTTGCCCGAGATCTTGCCCTCCTCGGTCATCATCAGCAGGCTGGCCAGTTGTCCCGGCCTGACCGGACACGCGCCGATCTGCTCAGGGCCGTGCTCGCGCAGCAGTTCCGTCCCTATGAAATTGCTCAGTTTTTTGGCGTTGCCGTACTGACGGTAGGCGGCCTCGAAATAGTCGGCCAGTTCGCGGGAGGCAGTGAGGATCTCGGCATCATAGTCGCTCAGCTCAAAATCGCGGCTAAAACGCAGCCGGCGCTTTTCCGGCAGCTCGGGCAGCTGCTGGCGGAGCGTCTCGATCCAAGCATCGTCTAACACCACCGGGATCAGATCGGGATCGGGAAAGTACCGGTAATCGTGAGCCTCCTCCTTGCCGCGCATGGACTCGGTCCGATTCTTGTCCGGATCCCACAGCAGCGTCTGCTGGATGACCTTGCCGCCCTCCAGAAGAAGATCCCGCTGTCGCCGCGCCTCATATTCGAGGGCCAGCTGAACATTGCGAAACGAATTCATATTCTTCAGTTCGGTGCGAGTGCCCAATTCCTTTTGTCCCACCGGCCTGAGCGAAATGTTGGCATCGCAGCGGAAGCTGCCTTCCTGCATGTTGCCGTCGCAGATGTCGAGATAGCGAACAATGGCGTGCAGCTTTTTCAGGTATGCCACCGCCTCTTCCGGCGAGCGGAGGTCCGGCTCGCTGACGATTTCCAAGAGCGGCGTGCCGGCACGGTTGAGATCGACATAACTGAACGGCTCGCGCTCGTCGTGCACCAGCTTGCCGGCATCCTCCTCCATGTGAATGCGGGTGATGCCGATGGTCTTGCTGCTTTGCCCCTCCACCTCAATGTCGATCCGCCCGTGTTCACAGATGGGCAGGTCGAACTGGGAGATCTGATAGCCCTTGGGCAGGTCAGGATAAAAATAGTTCTTGCGGGCAAACCGATTTTCCCGGTTGAGGGTGCAATCGGTAGAGAGCCCGAGCTTTATGGCCGATTCCACCACCTTGCGATTGAGGACTGGCAGCGATCCCGGCATGCCCAAGCAGACGGGGCAGGTCTGGGTGTTGGGCGGTGCGCCAAAGGTGGTAGCGCAGCCGCAGAAAATCTTACTTTGGGTCTTCATCTGGGCGTGGATTTCCAGCCCGATCACGGTCTCAAATTCCATAGATGCTACAATAAAGGTAAAATTTCACTGATGGGTGCCGGATTCAATCCAGGCGCTGATCTTGACCAGTTCTTCGTTCCAGAGCTTTGAGGCCCTGATATTGATGAACATCCGAAACAGGTCGCCCACTAGATTGGTCAATTGTTCAAACAGGGCGATCCGCTCCAGGATCCGCCCTTCCATGCTTTCGGCATTCTTGCCCTCATCGACGGAATCCACGGTCTTGGGCAGACGCACATTTCGAAATTCAAAGATCATCGCCGTGAGCGTCACCCCGAATTCATAATCGTTATAGGCGAGACGGATGCGGGCTTGCTCTGGTTTTTTCGCCAGGCCAAGACCGGCCCTGGCCTCTTTCAGCTCGGTCTGCAGACCTCGGCAGATAACCTTTTCACTGGCATCCCCCTCACCGTACTCAAGCAGCATATGCTTCTCGAAAACCACCAGGACATCGCCCTTGCCGGGCACATCGACACTGCCGCCGCGTTCTTCCGATTTAAACCAGAGCCAGGCGAGAAACTCCTGGCCGAGAAATTTCTTTTCTTGAATGAGATCGACTAGATCCATGTAGTATTCCGTTTACTTGCCGACGATGAAGCCGCAAGGGTTAAATTTCCAGGGTCAGGGCGTCCTGCCCGGTTTTCTGCTCAGAGGCCTCAACGCTCTTTTGAAAGATAGCTGAAGCCCGCTGTTGATACTGCTCGGCCTCTTCAGGTTTACGCTGACTGGAGCACAATTTGGCAAGTTCCTGAAGGACGGCCGCTACACTGGGATGCTCGGTGCCATGCAGGGTCTCGTTGATCGCCAGCGACTTCCGGTAGCAGGTCTCGGCTTCCGCATACTGCCCTTGCAGACGGTAGGATTCGGCGAGATTATTAAGACTCAAAGCCAGCTGTGGATGGGTCGGTCGCAAGACCTTTTCTCGGATGCGGACCAACCGTTCGTAGAGAGGCACCGCCTGCTTCTCCATCTCCAGCTCCATGCACAGAGCCGCCAGCTTGTCAAGGATAGTAGCCAGCACAGGATGATCCATCCCTCGTTTCATTTCGAGGATTTGTAGAGATTTTTTGTAGAGGGCAACGGCCTTGTCATATTCACCCAACGTTTCCTGCAACTCGCCCAACTGATACCAGCTGGTGGCCAGTTGGGGGTGGTCCTGGCCCAGTATCTTGGCCAGCGTCGTCATCGATTCCTTGTACAAAGGACCTGCCTTCTGGTGCTGCCCGCTCAGCACATAGGTGTAGGCCAGCTCACCCTGCGCCAGGGCCTGATCGACCGGTTCCATATCCTTTTTCTCTCTGGACAGTTGCACCAGGGACTCGAGCCAAGCCAGCGCCTCTTTGTAACGATAGATGGTGCGTGCCGTTTTCCCTGCCGCCTGGAGGAACTGCGGATTTTCCGGCTCCAGTTCCATGGCCCGCCGATACAGATGCAGCGCCTTCTCCAGATCGACCCGGCATTCGGCCAGTTGCCCACTGTGGAACGCTGCCTGAGCGGCAGAGGGATGCGGCTGTTCGCTCAGCCGCGCAAAGAGCGCTTCCGCTGCCTGTGGCTCCCCCTCCCGTAACGCCTGCTGCGCTGCCGCAAGTTCGACCCCGTCATCATCACCCTGCAACCGTTCCAGGGCTGCCAGAATCTGCTGGTAACAGGCCATCTCCGCAGCGTAACTGTCCGCCAGCAGGGCCAGCTTATCATTCATGAGAACCAGCTCGCGCTGTAGCAGGTCCCTCTGTTTGTCATCCCGCCTCTGCATGGCCTGCGTAAGAAGAGCACGCTGCTTTTCCTCGAGAAGGTTCAGCCGTGCCGAGTAGGCTTCGATGGTCAAACAGACCTGGGGAAGCGCGCCAACCTCAGGAACCGAATCGATCGTCTCTTCTACTGGGATGGGCTGGGGTTCCACTACCGGTTCGGAACCAGGCGCTTCCGCCTCCATCACCGATACGGGTTCGCCCTCGCTGGTCTCCTCAGGTTGAGGAACAATCAGCTGTTCAAAAAACTCCTCTTGTTCAAGGGGAAGAGATTCCGTACCCTCCGGCGGCAGCACAGATGTTTCTTCCAACTCTGCACTCGTCTCTTTTCCGGAAAATGCCTCCACAGCTACCGGCTCAACCAGCACCGGCTCGTCTTCACTGGCAACGGAAGGAAATTCGGCCGCTGCTAAAGCAACAGGTTCAATAACGGAAACGGCCGTCTCTGAACGCTGCGCACCAGAGGCCTCCTCGGCAGGTTGAGCCACTACGAACGCCCCTTCCTTTGCCACCGCGGTATCTCGTTCTGCCGGAGAAATTTCTGGCGGTGCGAGCGCCGTTTCCCTCGCCTGTCCCGCAGTTTCGGCCTGGTCAATGGCTTTAACCTGCGCAGCTTTCTTGGATGCCGTTCGTTTTTTCAGCAAAAAAACAGCCAAAAGCAAAGCGACCACAACAAGTGCCGCAAGTACCAATACGCTGCGCATTATTCCTCCATCGTTGTCAGCTTGAATAGACTCTGATCACCCATTACAGCAGCACCGCGGGACGCATCTCCTCGTATTTTTCCAGAGCCTCGCCTTCGGCCATGCGCAAACCGGTCAACCAGGGGATTTGCAGGATCAATGACAAATGGAAGGTTTCCTTGAACAGATCCTCCAAAAGAGCCATCGCCTTTTTACTGGTGGAAAAAAACAACAAGGTATTATCAGCAAGATTCCAGCAGAGATCATAGGTTGAAGGAACCGGGGGTGATTTACGGATCAGTTCCGTGCGAATTCGTTCCTTGATTTCCAGCCGGGCAGCCCGGCCTAAACGGGGAATCTGTTGTTCCCGTTTCAGCCGCTCCTCTTCTTTCATGACAAACTTCTTAAGCACCGAAGGTGTCACTTTTCGCTCGTCGACCCGCATGGTAAGGGCCACATAATCACCGGCAGCATAGGAGCTGAAGGCAAAACCGGCGTCAAGCATATCAGCTACCGAGACCCAGCCGATTGAGTACTCATCCAAAGTGTCATCGATATCCTTAAAACTCTGTGCGGCAACCCTCTCGGCAACAAAATCCCAAAATGATTCGGGGAGTTCCCCTACAACCAAAAACCGTGTCAAGGATGCCGAACCAGTTAATAATCCCATAAATTACCTGCAGTAGCATGATTTTAACCAGACGAATACCCATCCGCCTAAAGAACAAACATATGTAGATTGTAGTAGCAAACCTGCACGCAGACCACAAGGAAATTAGCGCTATCGGGCGGGTGGGCAGAATGTGCATAACAGAAAAATATGGTATTGGTTCGATGTTTTTCATTGACACCCACCAGAGAAATTAGTAGTGAGAGTCTCTCGAAGTCAAAGGGTCGTTAACTCAGTCGGTAGAGTATCTGCCTTTTAAGCAGAGAGTCGCGCGTTCGAGTCGCGCACGACCCACCATACAGGAAAATTGGACTTGTCCCTATCGTCTAGTCAGGTCCAGGACACCGGCCTTTCACGCCGGCAACACCGGTTCAAATCCGGTTGGGGACGCCACATATATCAGCGTGTTAGCTCGCAAGGGTTAACACGCTGTTTTTGTTTGGTGAGTTACCGGTGAGTTCGCCCTTTTCATCCTGCCTAAATTTCCCCTCCAAAACTCTCAAAGAAACACGAACAGATTTTAACCGGTGGATGTATCTTTCGGTTGTCGAAATGTTCTTGTGTCGCAATATGTCTTTGATATCGATCAAAGGTACATCGGCCTGCATGAGAATGCTGGCAGTCAAATGACGGATACCATGAAGGCCAAATTGTTTCACACCGGCACGCTTGCAAAGCCCCATGATCCATTTTCGGCGAACGATGTAAGGCTGGCCGGTTTCCGGATCAGGAAACACCCACTCTTGAAGAGCAGATTTCTTCCATTCCATCAACAGAACCAAAAGAGCATCAGTCATGGGAAGCCAATCATATTCAAGTGATCCGTCCCGGCGTTTCCTGGTGTAAAGCTTGATCTGCTGTCCGGCAAAATCAATATCAGACCACCGTAGAGTGAAAATTTCATTTCGCCGGGCACCAAGATGCAGATAAGCAAGGAGCATCGCCCTATCCTGTTCATTCTTGGCTTGATCGAATACCGCCCAAAAATCTTTTTCAGGGGGAACATACCTTCTTTCTCTGATTTCTGGAAAACGATCAACGAAACAGGGATTACCAGCTGGAAAATGATCAATGTACCTAGAACCCCAATTCCAGGCGGCAATCAAATTTTTACGATCTTTGTTTGCCCCATTACCACTTCTCGATGACGCCTGTTTTTTTAGATGTTCAAGAATCATCATTCTCGTAATGGTTTGAACCATTGTATTTGCTGGAATTGATTTCAAAAGCAGACGAAACGCCCTTTTCTTTTCCTCAAAGGTTTTCAAAGAGTGTTTTTGTTCTGAAAATTCGAGATACTTGGTAAAAAATTCAATTAAGGAGATTGAATTTATCTTCTGAGCTGGTTCTGCTGCTTGCTCGATCTCCCACTTGTAGGCCTCCTTCTGTGTGTGGAAGAATTTTCGAATGTACCGTCCGTTTATCCTTATTTGCCCCACATGTCGTTTCTTGTGTTTGTCGTAGTATGGCATCGGTCAAAGTCCTCTCAAAGAACCGGTAAGCCGCACCAACGCGAACACCTCCCAATTCCCTATAATACTTGCGGATGGTATTAACGTCGAGGCTCAAATAATCGGCCACTTGACGAGCTGTAAACACCCTTCCAAGATCAGATTTCATTTGATTTGATTTTCATTAATGGAAATAGATAAGTTAAAAAATGAATTTTATATAAACAATACTTGTGATTCGTATAAATATAATTTATTAGTTAGCTGCGTGCTTCGAGACGGCATGCCTCCTTACTGTGATGAAAACCTCCTAACTACGAGTTCTTTCCTTCTCTTGTGGCTAAGAGGTTTTCTTGTTTCTAGCATGACGAAACATTTCAAAATGGCACGGTATCAAGAAGAACTTCATTCCTTTTTTGCGTCATCTTCCGAATAAACTTCGATTCCTCTTTGTAAAATTCCCGCAAATCCTGCTCAAGAAAGGTCTGTGACTGCTCGACGATGCTATCGATGGCGTCAGGATCGGAGATGAAGAAAGCGGCAATGGACATGAATATTCCGCGTGCCTGTTTTCTGAGGGCTTCAATGTTCTTATGTTTCACTGGTTTTTCACGACGCATTTCGTGCATTCCGATCCAAACGACAGCGCGAACGTGTTTCCAGAAATCGGAACATTTTGCTTTCGATTGATTGTTATTCTTCCGATCTATGGTGGATTTCGTGAACGTTGCCCAATAGGTCGTGCAGTAAGACCACAGAGCTTTGATGGCAAAGAGGAAGTTTTTGACGGTATGAACGCCGTTACAGAATTCCAGGTGTTGAAACTCCTTAAGAACCGGACGGCGGAGTTGATATTCAACGCGGGTTACGGGGTGTTCATCGTAGGAGGAGAGTTGCCAGAGATCACAGAAAACTTCCTGTTTATGCTCCTGCCCTTTGAGTTCTTTAACCTTATCATAAACCCGAAGCATGATATCGCCCTTGCCGACAGAAACACCGGTAAGCTTCCGATATTTATAATGAGGATCAAAATCATGGGCGCGTTGTATCCAGCGATCCTGATTAGCAATATCAAGGGTTGTAATATCAACGCCGATAAAATCAGCGGCGAGATGTACCTCCGAAACCTGCTCCTTCATGAAAACAGCGTGTTTGCGCTCCAACCAATGTTTGATATTAACGATGGTTTGATACAGGGCTGTTTGTGAAGTCAGGGAGCCAATTTCGATTCGAAAATTAGGAATATTGCCGTAATGTTCCCGGCGATTGAATAGAAGGGTCACATCACCAGAGCGGAGCCGGTAATTAAATTTATTTGTTCCGGTTCTCATAAGATTCCAATCGAGACCGCAATCCTTGAACACACAGACTTCCTCATCATCGGTC
>TBL_comb47_HYPODRAFT_10003223_pt1 | contig 19478 bp, 15 predicted proteins | sample TroBogypolimnion_40_FD_10682 | JGI IMG/M metagenome (IMG submission 10682) | reverse complement strand
AGCTGGAGCTGCCTTAGCAGCTGCCTTCTTGCGACGCTTTGGAGCAGTTTTCTTAGCTGCAGCCATGTACATCTCCTATCAGAATGGTTCGATCCGTCACCGAACCTGTTCAAGGAGAATCGTGACATTGATTGCACTAAGAAGCCACTATTTTCGCAATAAAAGTGAGTGCGTGTCGCAACAATCTTTTTTTCATTTTTTATGCATTTTCGACTTTTATTACCTAAATCATCAATCGATATTAGGCCCTTTATTCTTCTTTGCTCTCTGTTCAATCGCATATGTATTGGTTTTCAAATCAAAATTGCGAAATTCAGGCAATTTTGCAGCGGCAAGAGTGACAAATCCAATGCATAGAAGGCCACCTGAGATGACTGAAGTACGTAAAGAGGTTGCTGCCGCGGTAGTACCAGCGCGTAACTGACCGGCGAGAGGCCCTACCGAGTAAGAGAGCAGCTCCAGGCCTGCCAACCTCCCGCGATACTCATCATCGATAGTCAGGTTCCATAAAGTTTGGCGACAGAGTCCGCTCACTTGATCAGATGCTCCGGCCAGAGCGAGAAAGAGAAGCACGAGCCAGAGGGAATTGGTAGTTCCGGCGAGTGCGATGCATATTCCCCAACCGATCGCCGCGCCAGTAATGGCCCAGCCGTATCGAGTGAAGTGATTCATCCATCCGCTGGTGGCGGTAACCAGAATCGAACCGACTATTCCAGCGGAATAAAACAGGCCCAAAGCCCAGCGGGAGTGGATTTGATCGGCCCAAAAAGGGAAGAGGGCATTTGGCATAGCGAAGAACATTGCAGTGAGATCGATGATGTACGTACCGACCAAATCCTTTCGAGATGCGGCGTACTGCAGACCTCCGAAGAGGGCCTTGATGGATTTAGTAGCCCCATCTTTCAAAGGTGGAATTGCCGATATCTTCAGCATGAAGATCACTGAGATTATGTAGGTGAAGATATCGATGCTGTAGGCGGTTTTTACGCCGCTGGTCGCGATGATTACACCAGCGAGTGCCGGTCCGATGATCGAGCTAAATTGCCAACGGAAAGACATGATCGCTTGCGCCGCGGGAAGGTCATCGTGGTCCACGAGGCGGGGAATCATTGCGCTAAAACTTGGGCCTGAGAACCCATCTACGGCTGAAAAGCCGGCGGCTGCCACAAATAGAACTAGAAGATGCGGTTTATGGAGCAATGAGTTGCCCAAGAGAGCGGCTGAGAAGAGCAGGGCCCCTGCTTCGCAGCGCCAGACCATCTTCTTGCGGTCTATTGAGTCTGCGAGTACGCCTCCCCAGAGTGCAAAAATAATCAAGGGGGTGATTTCGACGGCACCCATTGCTCCGACCACTATGTACGAGTTGGTGAGCTCCTTAATTTGAAAGGGCAGGGCGACGAGGGTGAGTGCTGTTCCAAAGCGAGAGATGACCCCAGAGATAAAGATGTAGCGTAGATTTTTATTCTTGCGCAAAGGGGTTAAATCAACTGTAAATCGCGCCATGTGGAGAGCCTAGTGAAAGCTCTGCTCATCGGAGGGGAATTTGCCCGATGCCACGTCCTTCATCCACTCTTTTACGCCTCCTGAAATTTCACCGCGCAGCTTTCTATAGGCCTTAGCAAACTTTGGCGGATTCTCGGTGAGCCCCATGAGATCGGTCCAGACAATCACTTGCGCGTCGCAATGGACCCCTGCCCCAATGCCAATTACTGAGATGTCGAGTGCCGCGGAAATTTCGGCGGCAAGGACTGCCGGAACCATCTCCAGAACGAGGGAGAAGACCCCAGCGCTTTGTAGAGCCTTTGCATCTTTAATAATACGGGTGGCGTCATCGCCTCTTCCTTGCACTTTATAACCACCGAGGGCATAGACCGACTGTGGGGTGAGGCCGAGGTGGCCCATGACTGGGATGCCAGCCCCAATAAGTTTCTTGATCTGCGGAACAACTTTCTTTCCGCCCTCTAGCTTGACCGCATGTACGCGCGCCTCCTTGAAGAGTCGAGTGCCACTTTCAAGCGCCTGCTTTGGCGATTTCTCATAACTTCCAAAGGGAAGGTCGGCGACCACCATTGAGCTCTTTGAACCTTTCACAACGGCGCGAGAGAGCATGATCATCTGCTCCAAAGTCACCGGGATGGTGTTCTCTTCCCCAAGATAATTATTTCCTGCGCTGTCACCCACGAGCAGGACTGGGATTCCGGCCTCATCAAAGATCGCAGCGGTCATCTCTTCGTAACTTGTAATCATCGACCATTTTTCACCACGAGCTTTCATGGCGGCGAGGTCGGAAATAGACGTACGGCGGGTACGGACGTTAGACATAAATTCCCCTTAAGGCTCGCTGCCAGTTCTGGTCCGCGGCTGGTAATAAGTCTAGCGATAAGCCCGCATTGGTAGTGCCGCAGGTAGGATTTATTCATGAGCCCACAGGTCATAGGTCAGCTTCGAGTGGCTCTGGCACAGGTAAATCCCACGGTGGGCGACCTCGAATTCAATGCCCAATTGATTTTGGAATATGCAGCGAAGGCCGCCACGGCAGGGGCGAATATTTTGGTCTTTCCAGAGATGGTATTAACTGGATATCCCGTTGAAGATCTGGCCAACCGAGGTACCTTCCGGCTCGCCTCCAAAGCGGCACTGATAAACCTGGCGACACAATTAGATGACTTTGGTGATCTCGTAAGCATCGTGGGCTATCTGGAAGAGAGCATCTCGCACCGACCGCAAAATGCAGTTGCAGTAATTCATGGGGGACACGTTGTCGCGCGGTATATCAAGCACCATCTTCCTAATTACGGCGTCTTTGATGAATATCGAAATTTTCTCCCTGGAGAACAATCCCTGGTAATTCGAGTCCATGGGGTTGATGTAGGAATCGCGATCTGTGAAGATATTTGGCGCGAAAAGGGACCTGTCGCCGAACTTGCGGCACGAAATGTTGGATTAGTTGTCGTTCCTAATGGCAGCCCCTTTGAGAGAAATAAGGATGATGTGAGGGCTGCGCTTGTCCGCCGACGTGCTCGAGAAATTGGCGCCCCACTGCTCTATGTAAATATGACTGGCGGTCAAGATGATCTGGTCTTCGATGGAGATAGCATCGCCGTTTCGGCAACCGGAGAGTTGATCGCGCGCGCTCCACAATTTGATGACGGTTTATTGGTTGTCGATCTTGATGCCAAGGCGTTGACGAGCAATCCAGATCTCATCATCAGCGAAGAGCGTGTTGGTGGGTACTTAAAGATTAATCACGGCATCGCACCACGTTTAGAGATTGAAGGCGAAATCTGGCAAGCGCTCGTCGTTGGACTCAGAGATTATGTCAAGAAGAATAGATTTCCATCCGTCATCCTTGGCCTCTCTGGCGGGATCGATTCAGCAGTAACCGCAGCGATCGCTGCTGATGCAATTGGCGCAAAGCGGGTCCATGGAATTGCAATGCCGAGCCAGTACTCATCGGACCACTCCTTAAGCGATGCGGCAGATTCGGCAAAGCGAATCGGCCTCAATTTCCGAGTCATTGAAATCCAGGGGATGGTGAATGGATTCCTCAATTCTCTCGGCTTGACCGGGCTAGCGGAAGAGAATGTGCAGGCTCGAGTTCGGGGCACCACCTTGATGGGGTTATCGAATCAAGAGGGCCATCTCGTTCTCGCCACCGGAAATAAATCAGAGCTGGCGGTTGGATATTCCACGCTCTATGGCGATGCCGTCGGGGGATATGCACCCATTAAGGACCTGCTGAAATCCGAGGTTTGGGCCATCGCCCGTTGGCGGAACAAGGTTGCCGTAGCCCGCGGGGAGCAGGAACCGATCCCCCTAAACTCGATTACCAAAGAGCCAAGCGCCGAGTTGCGTCCCGATCAGAGGGATAGCGATTCGCTGCCGGATTATCAGCTGCTCGATCAGCTATTAACAATTTACATAGAAAATGATGGTGGATTACAGGGAGTGATTGCTGCGGGGTTTGAGGCAGAGATGGCGACGAGAGTGATTCAGATGGTGGATCGAGCTGAATTTAAGAGGCGCCAATATCCACCTGGCCCCAAGATTTCTAGGCGGGCCTTCGGCAAGGATCGCCGCCTACCAATTACTTCTGGGTGGCGCGAAAACATCCCTCCTCCTTAAAGTCCTTGATTTGTCATCTGAGTAGGACCTGTTTACTATTTGCCAAGGTCACGAGTTCCAGTTTTTAGCCCCGGCTTACTGGACGGCAACCCTCCACCACGGTGGGGTGCTCCGGGTGAAGACCAGGTTAATTGCACAGTGCAATTAGCAAGCGTGGGTCGCAAATGAACTGGGTGAACCCCTTTTATTTCTGCACCCCCTAGAGTCTTAGGAGGAATGTAATGTCATTTTCACCAGAAAAAGCGGGCTTCGAAACTCGTCAAATTCATGCCGGTCAAGTCCCTGATCCATCAACAGGCGCACGAGCATTGCCACTATTTCAAACAACTGCGTATGTATTTCGCGATACTAAGCATGCCGCGGATCTCTTTGGTTTGGCAGAACTTGGAAATATCTACACGCGCCTTATGAATCCAACGCAGGATGCAGTCGAGCAACGGATCGCTGCACTTGAAGGCGGAGTCGCTGCACTTCTCGTTGCTTCGGGTTCTGCAGCTACAACATATGCGGTCTTGAATCTTGCACAAGCTGGGGACCACATAGTTTCTTCTCCTAGCCTTTACGGGGGAACTTACAATCTGTTCCACTACACCTTGCCAAAGTTTGGAATAGAAGTCACCTTCGTTGATAATCCAGAGGACCCTGAGTCGTGGCGCAAAGCTGTTCGACCAAATACCAAGGCTTTCTTCGGCGAGACAATTTCAAATCCTAAGAATGATATTTTGGATATTGAAGCGGTCGCAAAGGTTGCTCACGAAAATGGCATCCCTCTCATCGTTGATAACACCGTGGCGACACCATTCCTTATTCGCCCTATTGAGCATGGCGCCGATGTTGTTATCCACTCAGCGACCAAGTTCCTATCTGGCCATGGAAACTCAATTGTCGGTGCGATCGTCGACTCTGGAAACTTTGACTATGCCCTCCAGAAGGAGAAGTTCCCTGGCTTCAACGAGCCGGATCCTTCCTATCACGGTTTGGTTTATGCTCAGGCCTTGGGAGTAGGTTCCGCATTTGGTGCCAACCTTTCTTACATCTTCAAGATTCGTCTTACCCTCCTGCGCGATACCGGTGCTGCAGTAAGCCCATTTAACGCCTGGTTATTAGCAATTGGCCTTGAAACGCTGTCGCTTCGCATCGAGCGCCATATCGAAAACGCGAGAGCGGTTGCTGCCTATCTAGAAGCGCATCCCCAGGTAGAGAGCATCAATTATGCGGAACTCGCTTCGTCACCTTGGAACCACCTCGCCAAGAAGTATGCCCCTAAAGGCACCGGTGCGGTCATCTCCTTTGAAATAAAGGGCGGTATCGAAGCGGGAAAGAAGTTCGTCGAGGGCTTGAAGTTGCATTCACATGTAGCCAACATTGGAGATGTGAGATCACTCGTTATTCATCCCGCGTCAACTACCCATTCACAGCTCAGCGTTGAAGAGCAGTTCACTGCAGGTGTAACACCTGGTTTAGTCCGGCTCTCGGTTGGCCTGGAAAGTATCGTCGACATCAAGGCCGATCTCGACGGAGGCTTTGCTGCGGCGAAGTAGATGCTTATATGAATGAGAGCGATTGTCCCGTAACGGGTGCGTGGCTAGAAGGCCATGATCCGGGCGCTCGGCAATTCATAAAGATTGGAGACCTCACTCTAGAATCGGGTGAGGTCCTTCCCGACATAACCATTGCTTACCAAACGTGGGGGCAATTAAACGAGGATCGCAACAATGCGATCTTGGTCAATCATGCGTTGACAGGTTGGTCGGATGTACCGGGCTGGTGGCCTTCAATCGTTGGTCCTGGCCTTCCGCTTGATTCCGATAAATATTTTATTATCTGTCCCAATGTAATTGGTGGGTGTCAGGGGAGTACCGGTCCCTCGTCGTTAGCTCCCAATGGAAAGCGTTGGGGATCTCGTTTTCCAGTAATCACCATCCGGGATATGGTCGCCGCAGAGTTACGTGTCACCGACCTCTTGGATATAAAGAGTTACGTATTAGCTGTCGGTCCATCCCTGGGTGGAATGCGCTCGCTGGAATGGGCGATCGACCACCCCGATCGAGTAAAAGCAATTTGCACGATCGGCTCATCTGCAGTTGCCACTGGAGACCAAATCGGAGGCGCATCTATTCAAATACGCGCTATTAAGAGCGATCCATATTTTAACGAGGGCGATTATTACGAGCAGGAGATCGGACCAACCGAGGGCATGGGAATTGCCAGACGAATTGCCCACCTGACCTACCGCACCGAATCAGAGATGGATGTGCGTTTTGGGCGCGAGCTACAGGGCGATGAGACAGGGCGCTACGCCGTTGAGTCCTATCTCGACCATCAAGCTGTGAAGTTAGCCAAGAGGTTTGATGCAAATACCTACATCGTGTTAACCGAGGCTATGAATTCCCATGACGTTGGTCGGGGACGTGGGGGAGTTGCGGCGGCCCTGGGAGCCATTTCCGTCCCGGTTTCGGTGGTCTCGATCGATACCGATCGTCTCTTTCCACTGCGCCTGCAGGAAGAGATCGTGGAGCTGACACCTTCCGCACGCCCGCTGGAGACGATTTCCTCGCCCTTTGGCCATGATGGCTTCCTGATTGAAGTCGAATCCATGGGAGATCTGCTGCGCAAGGCGCTCAAAGGGTAAAACGCCCCCAATTTAGAGGCTTGGATGTGCATTTAGGGCTGTGGACAAATTATAATATGGCTATCGATTCCACTGGTCAGTAAAGTTAGGCCAGGTAAACCAAAGGATGCTCCGTGGCTGTAATTCGTGCGCCCAAAAAAGGCGACCAAGTAAGTAGCACTACAGCTAAAAAGAGCGCCGTAAAAAAGGTCGTGGCAAAGAAAGCAGCACCTGCGAAGAAAGTTGTAGCCAAGAAGGTGGTAGCAAAGAAAGCCCCGGCGAAAAAGGCCCCTGCAAAGAAAGTGGTCGTTGCGCCACATCGCTTTCCAACAAAGGCAGAGTTAGCAGCGCTTAAAGTTGCGCGCGAAGCGGAAGAGCGCGAGAAGGCAGAGCGTAAAGCAGCACACCGCTTTCCTACCAAGGCAGAGCTTGCTGCACGCCACGCCGCGGAAGAAGCTGTTAAGAATCCCGCTAAGGCCAGTTCGGCAAAAACTGCCGCCCCGTTGATCACAAAGATTGATGGCGAAGATGTTGAACTCGAAGAGATTGAATTAGAAGATTTAGAAACGCTCGTTGAAGAAGTTAAAGAGATCGTCGCTGATGAGGAAGAGAAGGCAGAGATTCGCGTCGTTAATGTCGCCGAAGAATCTCAGAATGAAGAGAATGCTTTCACGATCAAGGATTCAGAGGAAGATGATGCACCTGCCCAAACTGTATTAACTGCCGGTGCCACCGCAGATCCTGTTAAGGATTACCTGAAATTAATCGGTCGTGTACCCCTCCTTAACGCTGAAATGGAAGTGGAACTTTCACTTCAAGTGGAGGCAGGTCTCTTTGCAGAAGAGAAATTGGCACACGATAAGAAGTTAGATAAGAAGCTCAAGCGCGAATATGAACAGCTCGTGCTACAGGGTCGCCGCGCTAAAAACCATCTTCTAGAAGCCAACCTGCGCCTGGTCGTTTCATTAGCCAAGCGCTACACCGGACGCGGCATGCTCTTTTTGGACCTGATTCAAGAAGGCAATCTCGGACTTATTCGAGCTGTAGAAAAGTTTGATTACACCAAGGGTTACAAATTCTCGACCTACGCAACCTGGTGGATTCGCCAAGCTATTACCCGTGCGATGGCTGACCAAGCGCGCACAATTCGTATCCCAGTACATATGGTTGAAGTAATTAATAAGTTGGCGCGAGTTCAACGTCAGATGTTGCAGGATCTCGGTCGCGAACCGACCCCTGAAGAGCTTGCCAAAGAGCTCGATATGACACCTGAGAAAGTTGTAGAAGTCCAGAAGTATGGTCGCGAACCTATCTCGCTGCACACTCCGTTGGGCGAAGAGGGCGATTCAGAGTTCGGCGATCTCATCGAAGATTCTGAAGCAATTGTGCCTGCGGATGCAGTGTCATTCACACTTTTGCAAGAGCAGCTACATGCAGTTCTAGATACGCTTTCAGAGCGCGAAGCTGGCGTGGTTGCAATGCGTTTTGGACTCACTGATGGCCAACCCAAGACGCTCGATGAAATCGGAAAGGTCTACGGAGTAACGCGCGAGCGAATTCGTCAGATCGAGTCCAAGACGATGTCGAAGTTGCGCCACCCGTCGCGTTCACAAGTTCTTCGCGATTATCTAGATTAATTTCTGAAGTTTAATTTATATATGAGTGAGAATCCGAAAATCTTTAGAAATCCGAATAGCGGGTCACTTCGCTTTACCGGAACCGCAGATTTTGTCGATAGCGATGGCAACATTATTGAGAGTAAAACTGATTTCAAACTCTGCGGATGCGGAAGATCAAAAGAGAAGCCATTCTGTGATGGCTCACATAAAGAGAACTTAAAGTGATATATAAAAGAAGTTAATAACTTAAAGTGCACTATCTAAATGATTTTGCAACTAATAATCCAACATTCATCCTAGATTCCTTGTATCGAAGTTCATTAAACATTACATTCATCAACTTAAGCGGTGTTGCTTAAAAATTCTTGATACAAATGTTTAGTCAACCAAGAGAGGCAATCAGAGATGGTTACAGCAACTGCGCACGTTCGTGAGGCAAGACAAGGAATTCACCCAACAAAAGATGAGTTAATTAAAACTGTTGTAGTCCTGCTCGATAATTTGACCCTGGATGCAATCACAAGCGAGAGAGTTTTAGAGATCTCTGGTATCTCGCGCGGATCTTTGTATCACCACTTTCAAGATTTTGCCGAACTCCTCGAGCTCGCTCAAGTTCGTCGCTTCTCCAGTTATGTAAATGCCTCTATAGAAGTACTGACTGAATTATTTAGCACTATCTCTTCTCGCGAACAATTAGTCCATCGCCTCCCAGAAGTTTCAAAGAGTTTCCAGGCACCGGAATTGGCGGATAATCGCATTGAGCGCCTTACGGCAATTTCAAAAGTGATGCACAATCCAAGAATGGCTGTAGCTCTGGGAGTCGAGCAAGAGCGCTTGACCGAGACAATTGCAGACCTGTATCGCGATTTACAGGCTCGCGGATTGGGTAATCCACTGCTCAAGCCTCGCACCGCTGCTGTTATGTTCCAAGCATATACCCTAGGTCGCACGGTAGATGACTTCACCTCTAATCACATGGATCAAGAGAATTGGCTCTATGCCGTCTCATTGGTCGTTGAAAATATCTTCTTCCCCGCACAATAAGCGTCGGGGATATCAAGAGATTTGTGGGTAGAAGCTAGAAAGCGTTGGGTTTATTCAGCGCTTGAAGGCGTTTCAACCAATTTAGCGGTCTCGTCTTGAATCTTGGAAACGAGTGGCTTTAGCCCCGCGGAATACTCTTTTGCGTGGTGACCACAGAAAAGCAACTCTCCACCGTTGAGCAAAGTAGCACGGACATAGGCCTGAGCTCCGCAACGATCGCAGCGGTCAACGGCATTAAGAGGGGTAGGTTCGAGGATCATCTGTTCGGTCATCGACTGCTCCTTGTCTGTGAATCGTGCTTTATCTTGAACTTCTTCGGACGGTAGTGGAACAGTAATGCATAGGTAGTTTATTCCCTTTTCAATTTAGAGGCGCCACTTTCGCTCATTTATCTGAATTCACAGAAAAAACTCCCCTTTTTCTCGCCTAATCGGCAATTTTGATAGATTCCGCCCGATAACCTTGGCGCCCATGGCCACTGATGATAAAACCGCTACAACTGCCAATGGCTATACCGCCAAAGATCTCGCGGTCTTAGAGGGCCTCGATGCCGTTCGCAAGCGCCCAGGAATGTATATCGGTACAACCGACTCCCGAGGACTCATGCATTGTCTCTGGGAGATTATCGATAACTCGGTAGATGAAGCCCTCGCTGGGCATTGCACCAAGATTGAAATTAATTTGGAAGCTGATGGATCAGTTGAAGTTCATGACAATGGTCGTGGAATTCCAGTTGATAAAGAGCCGAAGACCGGCCTTACCGGCGTTGAAGTTGTTATGACAAAATTACATGCCGGTGGAAAATTTGGCGGAGGCTCATACGCCGCCTCTGGTGGATTGCATGGTGTTGGTGCTTCAGTAGTAAATGCCCTGGCATCGCGACTTGATGTTGAAGTAGATCGCGATGGAAAGATTTATTGGATGTCGTTCCAACGAGGCACCGCCGGAATATTTGATGGTGATGGACCTAAGGCTCCCTTTGAAGAGAAGTCTGGGCTTCGAGTTATTGGAAAGGTGGCTGCCAAGGTCACCGGAACGCGCACCAAATGGTGGGCCGATAAGCAGATCTTCCTTAAAGAGGCAGAACTTTCTATCGAAGATATTTACGCGCGTGCTCGCCAGACTTCGTATTTGGTACCAGGACTTCAGCTAACTGTTACCGATAATCGCAGCAAATCCAAGAGCATTGAGATATTCTTCCATAAGGGTGGAATCTCGGAATTTTGCACCTTCCTACGTCCCGATGAACCGGTCGGCGAGGTAATTCGCCTTACCGGAAGCGGGGAGTACACCGAAACGGTCCCTGTTCTCGATGATAAAGGGCACATGATGCCCACGGAAGTTAATCGCACCATGGGCGTCGATATCGCGCTCCAGTGGGGCAATGCCTTTGACACCACAATGTCATCCTTCGTAAATATAATCTCCACGCCAAAGGGCGGAACTCATACCCTGGGCTTTGAACGCGCTATTACTAAAGCATTTAATGAAGAGTTGCGCGGTAGCAAGACCCTCAAGAACAACGAGATTGACGTCATTAAAGATGACGTTCTTGAAGGACTCACCGCTGTTGTAACTGTACGTATGTCCGAACCTCAATTTGAGGGCCAAACCAAAGAGGTTCTAGGCACAGCCGCGGCCACCAAGATTGTGGCCAGCGTTGTTGGTGAAGAGTTGAAGAATTACTTCGCATCAACCAAACGGATCGATAGAGCAACTGCCCGCGCCATCATGGAGAAGGTTGCTGCTGCTTCTCGTACCCGAATTTCGGCACGAGCCCATAAAGATCTGCAGCGCCGCAAGAGCGCTCTAGAAAATAGTTCGCTCCCTACAAAACTCTCGGACTGCCGCTCGGATGACACCGGACGCACCGAGCTCTTTATCGTTGAGGGAGATTCAGCGCTAGGCACAACCAAGGCGGCACGTAACTCCGAATTTCAAGCGATCTTGCCGATACGCGGAAAGATTTTGAACGTCCAGAAGGCTTCGCTCTCTCAAATGCTTGAAAACAATGAGTGCGCTTCGATCATCCAAGTAATTGGAGCTGGTTCTGGTGCTTCATTCACTCTCGATGATGCGCGCTATGGTCGCGTGATACTCATGTCAGATGCTGACGTGGATGGTGCCCACATCCGTTGCCTGTTGCTCACACTGGTGTATCGCTACATGCGCCCGCTCATTGAAGATGGCCGAGTCTTTGCAGCTATTCCTCCCTTGCATCGCATTGACGTTGTAGGTGGCAAGCGTGGAGAGATGTATTACACCTACTCTGACGATGAGATGAAGAAATTATTGGCCGATCTCACCAAGAGCGGAAAACGTTGGAAGGAGCCGGTGCAGCGTTACAAAGGTCTGGGAGAGATGGACGCAGACCAGTTGCGCGAAACTACAATGGATCCCGAAAAGCGCACCCTACGTCGGGTTACGATGAAGGATGCCAAGGCGGCAGAAGCGATCTTCGAACTCCTCATGGGCAATGAAGTAGCGCCGCGAAAAGAATTTATTTCTAGCGCCGAGATCGATCGCGATCGAATCGACGCGTAAGAAATAAGACCCTAGAGTTCAAGCCATGAAGCGGAGAGATATTCAGGCCCTTCGCGGCTTCTCGGTTTTAGCGGTCCTTCTATTCCATCTTCAACTCACCCAATTCAAGGGCGGATTTCTTGGAGTAGACATCTTCTTTGTTATTTCGGGATTTGTCATCACAGAGAGACTTGCGAAGTCAGAGGGAAGCTTTAAGAGCCAGATCATCGATTTCTATCAGCGGCGGGCGAAACGCATACTGCCCGCATCGCTTTTCGTTATCGCGCTTACCGCCTTACTTGCTCGATTATTCCTCGCTCCGATATCACTTAAACGCTTTGGATTAGATGGAATAGCTACGACCTTCTTTGCAGGAAATCTTCGATTTTCGGCAGAGGGAAATGATTACTTGACTCAGTCGATGAGCCCAACTCCCTATCTACATTATTGGTCATTGGGAGTTGAAGAACAGTTCTATCTTTTGTGGCCGATTCTCTTCTTGCTTTTCTTTAAAGCCCACAGAAAGTTAGTTCTCCCACTCTTTGCGATTGCTACCATCTTTGCTCTTTGGTACACCCACATCGCCGCGGTGAACTCCTTTTATCTTCCCTTCTCGCGAGCTTGGGAATTTCTTGCTGGAATCGTTGTCGCGCTCTTGATTCCACAGGCTCCTCGCGCTAGTAAATCGTTAGCGATCTTTGGGTGGGTCACTGTGCTGCTCTCAGTTATGTTTATTGGAACAGATTTCGCCGTTCCTGGAATTACAACCCTGGCACCAGTCGTTGGCTCGATGGCAATTTTGATTGCTCGCTCTGTTTTCACGTGGGAGCCCATCCTTGCTTGGTTTGGAGAGTTATCTTTTTCGATCTACCTCATCCACTGGCCACTCGTTGTTATTGCTCTTAGCCGATATCAAGGTTTAGGCAAGATTACACAAAGTGTTATTGGCGTGGGATCGATTCTGATTGGTTATCTGATTTCACGATTCATCGAAATCCCGTTTCGATATCGTCAAAAACATTTATTCAGCTTGCGTACTTGGGCACTCTCACTGGCAGCGATAGCGGCTATCGTATTTACCGCAACAAATTTCACAGGTGCAACAGCTTCAAATTCAAAGTTCTCGATCGATCTTTCGGAGCCAATCATTTACCACGATCGATGCCACTTAGACTTTGGGATATCTATACCACCATCACCATGCATCTACGGAGACCTGCATTCATCAACTCTGGTCGTACTTGCCGGTGATTCGCATGCTGCGCAATGGTTTAACGCTCTTAATTCGATAGCCATCAAAAGCCATTGGAAGCTACTTTCACTCACTAAGTCCTCCTGCCCTGCGGCCTTCTTACCAACGGTTCGCAACGGTAGCGCTGATAGTTCTTGTGCCCAGTGGCAGAGATATATTGCAGCGCGTATCAATTCCCTTAAACCCTCGAAGGTGATTCTTACTGGATACAGCGAGTACCAGTACTCTCTCGTGCAATCAGGCTCTTACCCTGATCTATACGCACAGGGTCAGTTACGGTTTGATCGCGCACTTGGCCTACCAGTCTCATCGATCTATTACATTGAAGATTCGCCCCACCCAGTCCAATCGGTCGTAGATTGCCTTTCTGGGAATCCCAGCGCAACTGCTCGTTGTAATTTCCCCTTAACGAGATCTGCTGCCAGAATCGCAATAAAAACCGCACTGAGCTCATCCGGAGCGCATTACATGAGTTTCTCTGGAATTTTATGTCCTCGCAATATTTGCACAGCGCTCTTTGCAGGTCACAATGCATACCGAGATGGAACGCGCATATAAGTGTCACGACATCGACAGCGCTGAGTTCAGAACTTGAATTGAGTCTGAAGTAAGTTATTCACCAATGCGGCTGCGGCGAGGGGTTGCAAAGCTCTTGGAGACCGCAGTTAACTCGGCGGAAACCTGAGCCTTAATATTTGCTTCGCTGGAAAGCAGCTTCTTGAGCGCTGCGATGGCTTCACTCAACTGCTTCTGCTCGGTTTCGAGTTCTAATTTGCTGACTTTGGTCAGGCGACGCAGCGGCATATCCAAGATGTATGTGGCTTGCTCATCGCTTAACTTAAATCCCTTAATCAGGGCATCTTTAGCGACCTGGGCATCTTCGGAGCCACGAATTATTTTGATGACCTTATCGATATCGATAATTGCCTTCAGAAGGCCATCGACCAGGGTGAGGCGTCCTTCCGCCTTTGCCTTGCGAAATTCCGAGCGGCGCCTGACAACTTCGATACGGTGATCGATAAATACCTGGAGCAGTTCTTTTAAGCCAAGGGTGAGTGGCTTGCCGTTGACGAGTGCCACAGCATTAACGGAGAACTGATCTTCCATGGGGGTGAGCTTGTATAACTGCTCGAGAATATCTTCGGGCTCGTAGCCATTCTTGATTTCGATGACAACTTTTGTGCCCTGCTGCCCATCCGAGAGATCGATGATGTCGGAGATTCCAAGGATCTTCTTCCCTTTAACAAGGACGGCGATCTTCTCGACGACCTTTTCAGGTCCGATGTTGTATGGAAATTCGGTGATAACAATTCCTTGCTTACGCGAAGAAACTTTTTCGATGACAGCGGTTGCTCTGACTTTGAAAGAGCCACGGCCGCTGGCGTATGCATCGGCGACACCTTCGAGGCCGATGATTTCTCCGCCGGTTGGAAAGTCCGGTGCGGGAACAAATTTCATGAGGGCCTTGAGGGTTGCCTTTGGGTTATCAATTAGGTGCTTAGCCGCGGCGACTACCTCACCGAGGTTGTGTGGGGGCATATTCGTAGCCATTCCCACAGCGATACCGGTTGCGCCATTGACCAAGAGATTGGGAAATGCAGCGGGAAGAACTAGTGGTTCTAAGAGTTGGCCGTCATAGTTGCCGCCAAAATCGACGGTATCTTCGTCAGCCTCATCAACCATCGCCATCGCCGCTGGGGCCAGGCGCGCCTCGGTGTAGCGCATGGCAGCCGGGCCGGCATCTAGCGAGCCGAAATTGCCGTGGCCATCGATCAATGGGAGTCTGGTCGTGAAAGGTTGGGCTAAACGGACTGCTGCGTCATAGATGGCGCCATCTCCGTGTGGGTGCAACTTTCCCATTACTTCGCCGACAACTCGAGCGCACTTCACATGTCCCTTTTCGGGGCGTAGCCCCATCTCGAACATCTGATGCAGGATCCGACGTTGCACGGGCTTGAGCCCATCGCGGGCATCGGGCAGGGCTCGGGAGTAAATAACCGAGTATGCATATTCGAGAAAAGACTCTGACATCTCTTGCGAAACATCGATATCGATGATCTTGCCGGGGTTCTCTCCAGCTTTCGGGAGAACGGCTTTAGGGGTGCGTGCCATGGCGCGTATCTTGCCACGCTATTTACGGCAGGATGGGGATGTGGGCTTTGGACTGGCAGATCTGTCGCAATCTATCTTTGCGACCCTTGGGCTTGCCGGCACGGAAAATCGTCTCGCGCTCGCCCAATCGCGGCGGACCTGCCTCCTACTTATCGATGGCATGGGTTCTAAGTCGCTGGAGAGTTATAAGTCACAATTTCCAATATTTGCGTCAGTGAAATCATCTTCCGATTTAGAATCGCACTTTCCATCAACCACTGTTACTAATCTAACGAGTTTGGGCACCGGAGAACTTCCGGGCGTCCATGGAATGCTGGGATACACGGTACGCGTTCCCAATTCTGGAACTCCGGGACGATTACTCAATGCACTTAAATGGGATGATCGAGTCGATCCACTCTTCTGGCAGAAGGTACCAACGCTCTTTGAGCGCGGCATGGAACATGGGATTACTGTTACGAATATCGCTGAAAAACGCTATGAGGGAAGTGCATTTACTCAAGCTGCTCTACGAGGTGCAAAATATGTGGGCGCGAATCGCAGCGAAGAGATGGTTAACGCAGCAGCACAGGCGCTCGCCGAACCTTATTCTTTCACTTACTTGTATATAAATGCGCTTGACCATGCTGGTCACAATGATGGCGTTGGTAGCGAAAAGTGGATGCTGGCACTTTCGCAAGTAGCCGAACTCATAACTTCGTTGATGGCTCGCTTGCCTAAGAACACCGACCTTTATGTGACGGCCGACCATGGGATGGTCAACGTGGGAGAGAAGATCATTTTGGGCCAAGATAATGGATTGATGAACAACATCACCCTCGTTGGGGGAGAGCCACGAGCTCGTCATATGTATGTGGCTCAAGGATCTGCGGCAGAGACCATCGCGCAATGGCGTGAATATTTGGGAGAGCGCGCCACAATTTATTCGCGTGAAGAAATGGTGGCGAACCAAACTTTTGGAGCGGTCGTATCGCAGGATAGTTTGGAACGTATGGGCGATTTCATGGCAATTGCGAATGATGAGATGATCTTGATCGATCCCGAACGTGCTTCACAAGAGTCGTCCATGGTGGGACATCACGGAGGAGTTACTGAGATGGAGTCCGCTATTCCTCTTCTGAAGTTTCTTTAGGACCGCCGAACATGATGTCGTCCCATGAGGGAATCTTTAAACGCTTAGTAATCCCATCGCGCTTTTCGGCATCAGAGGCACTATCTGCCTGACTTGGTCCTGAATTTATGATGGCATCTAGGCTAGAAATCTTGATCGGGTCTGGATATTCCATGCGATCGACACCTTCACGGACCGCAACTAATCGCGGTGCTGGCGTTGTCGCGGGGTAGACGATTCCGTGAGATGGAACGGCGCTTTGAGCTTCTAACTCATCTCCAGCAATCCACGCTGCATCATCATCGAGCGCTTCCAGGCTGCGATTAGCTAAATCGAAAGACCAATTCGCTTCGCTAGTTCCACCGTTCTTGGTCGGATAAAAAAGGATGATGTTCCACGAGCCATCTGGCAGGCGCCAGGTATTCCACTCGACCAGCGCCATATCTACTCCACGAGGAGCAAGTTGTGAAATTGTTGCGGACGTTAAAGTCGGAGCGTGCTTCTCTTTTCGCAGTTGCGCGGCGAGCGCCAAGCCGATGACATACGCGCGCTCTTGCAGGATAGGTCCAGAGAATTTTTCTACCTTTTCCGCGCTCCAATCGGAGTTGCGCACTATTGAGTCGATGCTCTCGCCACCGCGCAGGCGCGCCTGAACATCTTTGACGGTAACCGTCGACTGCTCATCCTCGGAGACAACTGAAACTAAACGGGGCTGGTTGACTAAAGAGCGGAGGTGATCGCTAATTCGAAGGCTGAAGTGCGTGCCATCTTTCGATTGCAACTCGAGTTCGCTGCCATCTTCTGATCGTCCAATTAGTCGTAAGTCGCTCACGGGCAAAGAGTGCCACAACAGGGGGGTCAAGGTTGGGATATTTGGGTGATGCTAGTGATCAGAAATTCGCCGCCAGGTGCGCAGGTAGGGCAGGGTTGCGAGGTTGGCCAGAACGAGGGCGAGGATCGGGACAATAAAGGCCTTGCTCGCTCCTTGTGAGTCGATGATATGTCCGGTGAGCGTTCCGGGAAGAGCGCCTCCCAGCGAAAGGCCAGCAATCACCCAGGAGAGAGTTTCGGTGACTTTTTCGGGGGGTACGGATTTCTCTGCAACGTTGTATCCCGCCACGATCAACGGCGCGACCGCAATTCCTGAGAGAAATAGAGCAACTGTCAACATAACCATTGAGTGGATGAAGAAGAAGGGAAGTGTCAGAACCATGATCGCAAGGAGGTTGATGCGAAAGCGCGAGGCGTCGGACAGACGCCACTTGATGGAGCCGTTGAAGAGCGCGGCAATTCCACTTCCTACCCCCCAGATTGCAAGTACTAGACCTGTATATGCGACATGGTGATGTTGCTGGGCGTAGCCGACTACAGCGAGATTTGTCGCGCTAAAGAACGAGCCGAGAAAAATAAATGGAAAGAAGACGGCTTGTACAACCGGCATAGCTAAAACAAATCCATGCTTTCCGCTCTCATCTTTCTTGAAAGGAGGTGGCTCGGTCGATCGTTGCGAGATGAAGAGAGTTGTTCCGACCGCCATGAAAGAAAATCCCATGATCATCCCGGCAGCTGGGGCGATAAAAGTTGCCGCTGAGGTTGCGACGAGAGGGCCGATAATGAAAATGATTTCGTCGACCAAGGCTTCATAGGAATACGCGGTATTGATCATTACCCGATCTTCGGAGAGAACCCAGAGCCAGCGCCGGCGAATCAGGCCGCCAACATTGGGAAGGAAGACTTCGGCTAGGAAGATCGCGCTCATCCAAATGTAGGTGGGGGCGTGCTTGCTAATGGCGATGAGAAAGATGAGATCAAAGATGATGTAGAAGGGGATGGTAAATCGCAGCACCTTGCGTTGCCCGAGTCGATCTGCGTAACGCGACCAGGTTGGGCTAAAAACCGTCGAAATCAAGGCGGCTCCCGTGGAGACCGTTCCCGCCAAGGTATATGAATGCTTTACATGCACAATGACAAAGGTGATCGAGAGCAAGGTCATAGATATTGGTAATCGAGCGATTGAACCAGCTATGGAAAATCGAAACGCACCCGGTACCGCGAAAAGTTTGCGATATGGTGAAAACATACCTAGATTCTAGCCATGAAGCAGCAACCGCAGACTGAACTCATCAATGAACTACTCATCCTCGCAGAGGGGATCGCGCAGCGGGCTGGTGAACTTCTGAGCAATCGCCCCGACACCTTCGATATCAACGAGAAGAGTTCAGCGCGTGACTTCGCTACACACATGGATATTGCTTGCGAGAAGATGATTGTGGGCGAAATTCTGGCAGCGCGCCCGGGTGATGGAATCATCGGCGAAGAGGGGGCAAACCGGGAGTCCCAATCGGGTATCACCTGGGTGATCGATCCGATCGATGGCACGGTTAATTATTTTTATAACTTACCTGGTTGGAATATCAGCATTGCAGCGAAGGATGCTGACGGAGTTCTTATCGGGATCGTCTATGCGCCTACGCTCAATTCGCTCTGGCGCGCCAGTCGAGGAGGAGGGGCATTTCTCAATGACCGAGCGATCCATTGCTCCAAGGCAGATCGCTTAGAAGATTCATTGATTGCGACGGGATTTTCCTACGATGTGGATGAGCGGGTGCGACAGGGGGAGAAGATTGCAGATTTGATCCCTCGGGTCCGCGATATCCGAAGAAATGGGGCCGCCGCAGTCGACCTCTGCCACGTGGCCAGCGGTTCAGTTGACGGTTATTATGAAATAGGGCTTAAGGAGTGGGATCTAGCTGCCGGGGGGCTGATTGCCCGAGAAGCTGGGGCTATCGTGAGCGGTCGAAAGGGCGCCCCTCCTGGGGAGGAGATGGTTATTGCCGCTGGAGCAGCCCTACACGCGCTCCTCACGCTCGAAATTGGCTAGCCCAGCCTGACTGTGGCAAGATACGGTCTTCAACGAATAACAATATTGGCAGGCCCTCTTACGACGGTCCCATAAGCAAAGGATTACCCATGAACGTTTTGGATGCGGTTGATGCCGCCTCGCTCAAAAAGGGCATTATCAACTTCCGCTCTGGCGATGAGATCAAGGTCCACGTTCGTGTTATCGAAGGTTCCAAGAGC
>TBL_comb47_HYPODRAFT_10003221_pt1 | contig 19490 bp, 8 predicted proteins | sample TroBogypolimnion_40_FD_10682 | JGI IMG/M metagenome (IMG submission 10682) | reverse complement strand
GAGGAGGACAGCCGTCCCCGACTGTCAGGGAAGACGGGCGTCCCGCCGGTCGCTTCGTCGGACGTTCTAACGCGGACCGCATTATGCGACGATTCGCCTGCCTCGGCCTCTTGCTCTTGCTTCCCGCGTCGCTGGCCCAGGCCGAGGCAGCCGCTTCGCTGCGACTCGAGTTGCCAAGGCAACCCAGCACCGTGGTTGAGAATGTCAGCCGACTCTTGACGCGGCAGGTTGAGGCGCGTTGCGCCGCGAAGGTGCTTCGTTCGGGCGACGCGCAGATGGTTGTCGAATTGGTCCTGGCACCGGGTCTGGGCCCCGACGGCTTTCGGATAGAGGATCGTCCCGGCGGCGGCGCCCGGATCGTGGGCAACGACGAACGCGGGCTGCTTTATGGCGTGGGCAAGTTCCTGCACACGTCGCGATATGATCAGGATGGGTTCACGCCAAGCACCTGGCGTGGAACGTCCGTGCCGCAAAAACCTGTCCGCGGCATCTACTTCGCCACTCATTTCCATAACTTCTATCACGACGCGCCGGTGGACGAAGTACAACGATATGTGGAGGACCTTGGCCTGTGGGGCTTCAACACGCTGGCCGTGTGGTACGATATGCATCACTTCGACGGCTTCAACGACCCCAAGGCCATTGCGTTCCGCGCGCGCCTGCACGCTATCTGCGAGGCGGCAAAACATGTCGGCATGGACGTCAGCTTCATCGTGGTTGCCAACGAGGCATACAACGATTCGCCAGTCGCCCTGCGGGCCGACCCCAACGCCAAGCGCGGCGGTTGGTACGATTGCGCCGTGTGCCCAAGCAAGCCCGCCGGCCTGGAGTACATTCGCAACGTGCTCGGCCAGGAGTTCGACTGGTGCGCTGACCTGCACCCACGCCACGTGTGCATCTGGCCGTACGACCAGGGCGGTTGCGGCTGTGCGCAGTGCCGGCCCTGGGGCAGCAACGGTTTCCTGAAAACCGCCGAAACCGTGTCCGCGCTGGCCCGCAACAAGCTGCCAGGAACCAAAATCATCCTTTCAACCTGGTTCTTCGACGAGGACGAATGGCAGGGATTGAACAGGGCCTTCACCGCAAAACCGCCGTGGGCCGACTCCATCCTAGCAGAAGGAACGACCCGCCGATGCCCGGCAAGCTGCCCATGGTCGGCTTTCCCGAAATCAGCATGCATGAGACGTTTCCCTGGGGCGGCTTCGGCGCCACTCCTCTAACAGGCCGCGCGCGGCGGCAGTGGGATACCGTCAAGCAGCAGACCGCCGGCGGCTTCCCCTACTCCGAAGGCATCTATGAGGATCTCACAAAGGTGGTGATCAGCCAGCTCTACTGGGATGACCGGCCGGTGGCCGACACCCTGCGCGAATACATCGCCTTCGAGTATTCGCCAGAAGTTGTTGACGACATGATCAAGGTCATTGCCACGCTGGAAAGGAACCACCACTGGCGTTGGTGGCCAGGCGAGTTGGATGGCGTCAAGTTGCAACTCGATTGGTTCCCATCGCGCGGCGCGGCTGCACAAGCTGATCCGGGCGCGCAAGAAGCCTATGCCATCATGCAGCGCCTGGATGCCAAACTCATGCCGCAGGCCCGCCAAGCGTGGCGCTGGCGACTGCTCTACCTGCGATCACTGTTAGACGCTGAGTTGAAGGCCAACGGCGGCAAGCCGAACGAGCGCTGCAAGGAGGCCTTCGCCGAATTGATCCGAATCTATCACGCCGACAATGCCGATCCGGCCGTGCGCCCACCGCTTCCTTGAAAACCATGCTAACAAGTCCTGTTCTAACCAAACCGAGGACGCGCCTTATTCCTGGAAGCTTCCGCACATTTCCGTTAGTCCGGGTGGCGTTCGCGCTCGTGTGGGCGGCGGTAACGCGATGGCCAAGAGCAGGTGACGCCGGTTGACGCGAGGCGGGGAGCACAGCCGTCTCGGCTGTGAGGGAAGACAGGCGCCCTCGCCTGTCGTGTGCAGCGGCACTAACTTCGCGTCGTTTAAAGCGCGTCGCACTCCGGCCACTCGCCACTCGCCACTCGCCACTCGCCACTCGCCACTCGCCACTCGCCACTCGCCACTCGCGCTACTCGCCACCTCCACTTGCGATGCCGTCCGACAGTTCTCTTACCTCTTTCCCATTCATCGGTTGCCGAGGTCCCCATTGAGGCGGCAGGTCTGGCCGGGCTTTGTTGTTAGAGCGCTCGACTTGTCCTGATAGAAGACCCGGCACCCACCGCCCTGCTTCGAGCGAATGGTTGCCTCGGTGAGCTTCCCATCGCGCCAGGCGACGTCCACCTCAAAACCGCCGCGGGCGCACAACCCCCTGACACTTCCGGCCGGCCACGCCGCGGGCAGCGCGGGGAGGAGCTGGATGGCGGCCGTGTCGCTCGCGCCGCCGGTGAGTTTGCCGCCGGCATCGTCGAGCATCGATTCGCCCGCGGCGCGCGACTGCACTAACATCTCGCCGATGCCGGCACAGCCGCCGAAATTGCCGTCGATCTGGAATGGCGGGCCATTGTCTAACATGTTCGGCAGCGTGCTGCCCTTGATCAGGCCCTCGACCATCTGTAACGCATGATCGCCCTCTAGCAGGCGCGCCCAGAGCCCGACCTTCCACGCCTTGCTCCAGCCCATGCCGCCATCGCCGCGCAGGTCGAGCGATTTGCGCACGGCCGCCGCAAACCTGGGCGTTTCGCGCGGAGTGATGCGCTGGCCTGGCATCACCGCGTAGAGGTGCGAGACATGGCGGTGGTTGCGTTCCGGTGCTTGCATGTCCCAATCGCCGATCCATTCCTGCAACTGGCCCGCCTTGCCGATTTGCAGCGGCGGCAGGCGTCGCCGCGCGGCGCTCACCTGCTCGCGGAATTGCTTGTCCACCCCAAGGATGCTAGAGGCGGCGATGCAACGGTCGAACAGGTCGCCGATCAACTCGAGGTCAAGCGTGGCCGCATAGGTGAAGCGGCCGCCCGTGCCGTTGGGCATCTTGTAGGTATTCTCCGGCGAGTATGACGGGTTGGTCACCAGCGCCCCGGGGAAAGCCGTGCCCGCCGGCGCTTCGGTTAGAAAATCCAGCACAAACTCTGCGGCGTCCTTCATCGCCGGATAGGCCCGCTGCCGGAGAAACACCTTGTCGCCCGAAAAGGCATAGTGCTCCCAAAGGTGTTGCACCAACCACACGCCGCCCATCGGCCAGACACCTTGCACGCCGTCCACCGGGGCGGTGCCGCGCCACAGGTCGGTGTTGTGGTGGACCACGAAGCCCCGGCAGTTATACCAATCCTTGGCGGTCTTTTTTCCCGCCACGCGCAGGTCATCGATGAGGTCGAAGAGCGGTTGGTGGCATTCCGCCAGATTGGCGGTCTCCGCCGCCCAGTAGTTCATCTCGACGTTGATGTTGCAGGTCCACTTGCTGCTCCACGACGGCCACAACTCCTGGTTCCAGATGCCTTGCAAGTTCGCAGCTTGGCCGCCCGGCCGCGACGACGCCAATAGCAGGTAGCGGCCGAATTGATAGTACAACGCCACCAACTCCGGATCGCCGGCCTGGGTGAAGCCGGCGATGCGCCGGTCAGTCGGCAGCGCCGCCGCCGGGCTCGTGCCCAAATCCATGGCCACGCGCCGGAACAGGAGTTGGTAATCGGTTAGGTGATTCTGCTGCAGTTGCGCAAATGTCTTGCCGCAGGCCGCGGCCAGGTGCCGTTCGACCAACAACTGTGGATCGGCACCAACATCATGATAGTTCTTGAAGCTGGTTGCCGCGCAGAAAACCAGAATGGCGCTGGTGGCATCACGCACCCTGAGTTTGCCAGCGTTGCCCTCGATGGTGCCACCTTCTAGCAACACTCGCACCCGTGCCTCGAACTTGAGCCCGGGTTGCTCCCAGCCGGCACTCCAATTCTCCGAACCGGCGCGCGGCGGCAACTGCCCGGCCAGTCGCAGCGTGTCCTTGCCCGCCACCTGCGTTAGAATGGCTGGATGCGGCGTGTCCAGCCCAAGTTCAAACGCGAGCTGGCCGGGTTTGCTGCTGCTCAGCCGCATGACCATGGCTTGGTCGGGAAACGACACAAACACCTCGCGCTTGAACTCGACCTCGCCCATCCGATAACTCGTGGTGGCCATCGCCCGGTCCAGATCGAGGCTGCGCATGTAGTTATCCACCTTGTCGTGTCCGGGGAAGCGCAAGCGCAGGTCGCCCAACGGCTGGTAAGGAACTTGAAAGGGCGGCTTGCCTAACATTTGTCCGCCCAGGCTTTCCGCTTCGGGGATCTTGCCGGCGAAGATGAGTCGGCGCACTTCGGCCAAATGCTTGCCGGCGTCGGGATTGGCGTAATCCTGCGGAAGGCCGCCCCACAGCGTGCATTCGTTCAACTGCAGACGCTCCTCGGCAATCCCACCGAAAACCATCGCTCCCAGGCGACCATTGCCCACCGGCAAGGCCTCATTCCAATTGGCCGCAGGCTTGTCGTACCAGAGTGTCAAAGGGGATGCTGGCATCGGCACGGCGGCGGCGGCCAGAGGAGTTAAGGCGCAGCACGCAATCACCGCGATTCCACAGGTTCTCAAACAATAGCGGATTTGTTCTCGAGTCATCAAGGGTGCATAACGTTGCGCTACACTTCGGTTCTTTCAGCCACACTGGGGTCACAACGCGCTGGGGATCGCGTTTCAACGGCGGCACTGTGGCGCAACAGCCGGGACGGCCGTTGTCCCTAACAGCCGAGGACGGCCATTCTCCCTGCTCAACCTCACCAGGCATCGCTGCGGAATGGCACCGCGGGCAGTCCATCGCGGTTATATAGATTCGCGCCATCCGGATTCATTTCAAAGGCATAGCGCACCGCGACGGGTTCCTTCACGTCGGGCGAGGAAACGATGAGCGTGTTCTTGTCGATCACCGCATCGGCCCAGAACCATTTCTTGTCGGCCCCGGCGATGGCAATGCGATTGAGCTTGTCGCCCTTGGTTTCCACAACCGCTCCCCTGCCCTCCTTCTTGCCGAGAATCAGCCCGGTGCCGGCGTGGTCGAACTCGACGCGCGCCTTGTCCCCCTCGATCATGAGCGCCTTGAACAAGGGCCCCGAGACCTCCAGGTCCTTTTGGCCGTAGTCGCGATTCAGCGCCCAACGGGCGAGACGCAGCCCCACATCGTACTTGTTGACGGGATGAATGTTGCCGGACTGGGCGAGCGGGACGGTGTCGATGAGGACCGCCATGCCGGTGTTAGGAATGGTCAGCGCCTTGGTTTGGGCCTCGCGCAGTTTGGCCCAGCCGTTGCCACCGGCGGGATCCGTCAAGGGCGCTTGGAAATTGGCCAGTTGCACATAATAGAACGGGAAATTCCCCTGCCCCCACTGCTTGCGCCAGCCACCGATCAAGGCACGCATCTTTTCATAGTACGATTCACCCTCGCTGCCGTTGGCTTCACCCTGATACCACAGCGCGCCCTTGATCGGGAGTTTGACCAACGGATGGATCATCGCATTGTACAGGCTGCTCTTGTCAGGTTTGGCGTCCGGCGCGACGGGTTCCTCGGCGGCCGTCCACGGTTCAATCCTGGTGCCGCCCCAATTGGTATCGACGATGCCGATGGGAACGCCGGTTTTTTGTGAGATCTCGCGGGCGAAATAAAATCCCACCGCGGTGAACCCGGGCGCGGTCTCCGGCGAGCACACCTGCCACGGCGTGGCGGTCGCCGCGTCCGACTCCGGCTGGCCGGACTTCACCTTGGCGATCTTGATGCGGCGGATTTTCGGCAGGTCAGCGGCCATGATGTCGTCGGCGGCGCCTAGGCATGGCTTCAATGCCATTTCCATGTTCGATTGGCCGGAACATACCCAGATGTCGCCCAGCACGATGTTTTTCAGGCTCTGCGTGTTGTTGCCCTGCACCGTGAGTTCCAAATTCTCGCCGCTCTTCATCGCCGGAAGTTCCAACGCCCACTCGCCCTTGTCGTTGGCCTTGGTCGCCACGGTGGTCCCTTTCAACGCCACGCTCACCGCCTCCCCGCCATCCGCCCAGCCCCACACCCGCACCGGCTGGTCGCGTTGCAGCATCATGTTGTCGGTGAAAAATTTCGGCAGGCGCACGTCCGCCGCAGCGGGCAGGGCACTGGCGACGACGGAAACTAACAGGATCAGGCGGGTCTTGCGACCCTTGCGGGCAGGACGAGGTGTTTTCATGACTGATAGGGTGGGCCAGCGTCTCTACGGCATGACCCGGGCCTCTGTATCGACCCAGCCGCGGCAATTGTCAAGTCTCCACAGCGGCCTACAGAGATGCTCCAAAGCGTCGGTGAGCGCCCGTCCGACCCGTCCGACCCGTCCGACCCGTCCGACCCGTCTAGCGCCTCACTTGGCCTTGAGCTCGAACCAGCGGATGGAAATCCCGCGCTCCATCGGCGCCGAAAGGGTGAAGGTCTGCGGACCCTTGTCGAGTTTCACCTCCACCGGCGCGGTCGTGGTCCACAACCCGTTGGTGTTAGGAATCGCGACCGTCGCAAGCTTGTTAGACCCGGCGCTGACATCCAACACCTGGTCCACGTTGACGACCGCCACGCGCACCACGAACTCGTAGGTTCCGGCCTTGGGCACGTCGATGGCGTAATCCACCCGGCTGGTGGTCATGTTGCGTTGGAAATACACTTGTTTGCCGCCGGTGAAACAATCCATCACGATCACCACGCCCTTTTGCTCGGCCGGAAAAGCGGCATCGGCAGAACTGTTGGTAAAGCTTTCCGCCTCGACATGAAGCGTGCCGGGCACCACCGGAAACGGCGCTTCCACCACCGCGGGTGCCGCCGCCGGGGCCGGCGCGGCTGCCAACGCGGGCGCGGACTCGCGGATCTTGCTAGCCACCGCCCGCAGCGCCGCAACCGCGTCCTTCGCGGTTAGGGTGGATGCCAGCCAGCGCAAATGCTCGATCTGCGAGAATTCCGCCGCATGCGAGCGCTCGGCCATCGCCTCCAGAAACACCGGGCCCGAGGTTCCGTCCAGCCTCGACACGTCCCAGCCGCGGCCTTGCAGCACTTTCCACGCGCTGCCGGGCTGCGGTTGGATTTCCGGATAGGCGGATTTCGCCGCGATGCAGGCATGCGCCGGCTGCCCGACCCCGATGGCCGGGATTCCGAATGCCTGACAGATGAACACACCCCACGATGAGCGCGGACCACACTTGCCGCCGCCGGCCAGCACGTTCTTGAAACTGCTGTTGAACTCAATCGGCGAGTTGCGCCGCCACACCTCACTCGTCGAGTTGACCACTTGCTCGTTCTTTCTGAGGTCCGGCCGCCAGGTGTTGATCATCTCCCGCCCCCACGCCAGATCCGCGTCCGACGCGCACGACGACACCACGTGCTGGTACTCACAGACCGTTAGATTGTCGAAGCTCGGAAACAACTCCTTGTTCTGGTGGGCCTTCTTGAAATGCAGGTAGCGGCCGACCGGTTCGGCCGGGTGCTCGTTCTGGCCGCCGGCGCCGCGGTTGCCGGTGCCGGGCGGACGGATCGCGGTGGCAATCGCCAGTTTCTGATAGATGCCGGCCTTCGCGTCCGGATCGGCCTTGAGTATCTTCATCCACAGCTCCAGCGCGCCAACCCCTAGCCGGTAGCTGTTGTCGTCCCTGGCGGGAATCGGCGTGGGACCGACCGCTTCCAACAACAAGTCCATGACCTGCGTGCTCTTGAGCAACCCGCCCAGAAACTCCGCATTGGCGGCATCGGCCGTGGCAAAGGCACCGGCCTCCTTCACCCCGAGTTTCGCGAGCAACTGCCGTTGGTCCAGCGCGTTGACAAAGGCCGGATCTTTCAGCAGCGCCTTGAGCGAAGCCTCCGAAATCTGGCCCGCGTCGGTCGGCACCCGCGCGCACAGCCAGCTTGAGATGTTAGAAAAGTAGGTGCCGACGTCGCCGCCTTTGAGCGCTGTGTCCAACTCCGTGGCATTGGGTTCCCAGGCCAAGGCACTGCCCACCGGCAGCAACGACAACCCGCAAACAGCCAGCCAGCGGGCGGCGCGGGGCTGTAGGGGCTTATGGGAGATATGGGACTGATGGATTCGTTCTGGTTTCATGCTGGTTCCTTGTTTCGATCAGGGTTGTGCACCGCTCGCCGCCCGCGCAAGCGCCGACATCCGCCGTGTGTCCCGCCTCTTACGCGTCCCCCTCCCCCACCTTTTCAACGATTTTCCACCGCAACGGAGGGGGACACTCCTGTCCCCCAGCAAGACGGAGGGGGGACACTCCTGTCCCCCAGCAAAAAACAGCCCATGCTCCCCTAAACACCATCTATCCCAGCCCCGGCCCGTTGCAAAAATCACACGCCTCAATCCACTCTGTTCTTTCACTGGGGGACAGGAGTGTCCCCCCTCCCCGCCCGCCCAATCCCCTCGCCCTTGGCTCAACCACTACCCCTCACTCCCGACCCTCCAACCGCCTATCTTCACCACCACGTACCCCGCAATTGCCAACTCGGCATGGACATGCCGAAAATAAAGCCTTCCTAACCGATTTTCCCAATCGTTTGATAATGAATGCCTTGGGATCCGGCAAATGCGCCGATTTGAAAATCCTGAAGATTTCCCTTGGCATCTATCGCCCTCTTTGCTAGGTACTAACTAATCCCATGGGACAAGGCACTGGCAAGCAACTAACCAAATCGAAAACATGAGAACGCATCGTCAATATATCTGGCGCTTCACTCAGCCGACTTTGATCACGGCACTCCTTCTGATCACAGTCCACGGCGCATTCGGCACTCCCATCGCCGGCGACACCATCAGCGGCAATCTAACAGTCACCGGCTGCGGAGCCTTCTCCAACGGCGTGGACCTGGGCCAGAACTCCGATCTGCTCTTCACCTGGCACCCCGCCGACCTATCCAACCCGCTCGGCACCGCCACCTCCGACATCGCCCTGGCCCAGGGCTCCTTCCTCTGGCGCGACACCATCACCCCGCCCCTCTCCGCTAGAAACAAGATGAAGCTCGACCCGTCCAACAGCCTGACCCTTTACCGCTCCGATGGCACCGCGGGACTCCTGCTCGATCCGCAAAACGGCAAAATCACCGTGCTCGCCCCCGCAGCCAACAGCGGCATCTTCTTCGGCAACAACGCAACTCCCACCCTCATGGCCGCCGCCAACGGCACCGCCATTTTCCCCTCCCTCGTCACCCTCCAAAACGGCCTCCAACTCACCAACGGAACCCTCCAGGTAAGTGCCACCACCCCGGCCACCTCCTCCACCACCGGCGCCCTAACCGTCGCAGGCGGCCTCGGCGTCGGCATGGACGCCTATTTCAACGGGGTGCGCGTCGGCAAAGGCGCCGGCAATGTCACAACCAACACCGTATGCGGTACCGGCTCCTTCGGCATCAACACAACCGGCACCTGCAACACCGCTTCGGGCGCGTATGCGCTGCGCAACAACTCCACCGGATACTCCAACACCGCCGCCGGTGCCTATGCACTATGCGGCAATACCACGGGATACTACAACACCGCTTCCGGACCGTATGCGCTCTACTCCAACACCACGGGATTCTACAACACCGCCTCTGGACCGTATGCGCTCTATGCCAACACCACGGGATCCTACAACACCGCTTCCGGCCCGTATGGACTCTATGCCAATTCCATGGGAACATACAACACCGCCTCTGGCCCGTATGCGCTCTATTTCAACACCACTGGGTGCTACAACATCGCCTCTGGTCCGTATGCTCTCTGTGTCAATACCACGGGATCGTACAATACCGCATCCGGACCGTATGCCCTCTACTCCAACACCACGGGATACTACAACACAGCTTCCGGCACTCATGCTCTCCGCGCCAACACCACGGGAAGCTACAACACCGCTACCGCCCCGTGTGCCCTATATTACAACACCACAGGCTACTTAAACACCGCCTCCGGTCCCTATGCGCTCTATGCCAACACCACGGGATACTACAACACCGCTACCGCCCCGTATGCTCTCTATTCCAACAGCACGGGAACGTACAACACCGCTTCAGGACCGTATGCCCTCTACTCCAACTCCACGGGATACTACAACACCGCCTCCGGGCCGTATGCGCTAAGCGCCAACACAACCGGCTACTCCAACACCGCTTCCGGGCCGTATGCCCTCTACTCCAACAGCACAGGTGCCAATAATACCGCTTCCGGCGTTTTTGCCTTGCGATCAAACACCACCGGAAACTTCAACACAACTTCTGGCACGTATGCACTCTACTCCAACACCACAGGCACCGGCAACACGGCATTGGGTTATCAGGCATCCTACGCTAACACATTTGGAAGCAATAACGTCGCCCTGGGCAGCTCCGCCGCCTATTACCAGGCAAATGGCGCCACTCTCCTCACCGATCCGGACAATAGCATCTATATCGGCGCCAACGTCAGAGGCAAGGACAACAGTGACAACAATTCCATCGTCATCGGCGCCAATGCCATCGGCGAGGGCGCGAACACGACGGTCATCGGCAACAACAGCGCCACCACAAAAACCCACCTCTACGGCGAGTTGGTGGCAAACACTGCCACCATCGGCGGCTACCCGGTCCTGGCAACAAGATCTGGAACCAATTCGGTGCTCATAAACTCAGCCACTCTGGCCATAGGCACCAATGCCTCCGCCACCCAGCAAGGAGCCATTGCCATCGGTCAGAATTCCCAGGCCAGCACCAGTTCGGCACTGGCGCTGGGCGATGGCGCGTACGCCACCGGGGCCTATGCGACGGCCATCCAGCAAGGCTACGCCTCAGGGGCCTTTTCGTTTGCGGCAAGCTGGGGAAATGCCGGAGGTGATTACTCCTTGGGTCTGGCCGCCGGCCAGGCATATGGCGCTTCTTCCATCGCTGTCGGGGGATATGACCAGAATTGGGGCGATGCAAATTATGCACTTGGTGTAGGCTCCGTCGCGTTGGGCGGGCGGCTGAATGTTGCATCTGGGAACTATTCCTACGCGATGGGAAGCCAGGTGACCGCCTCCAGCGCCTACAGTTTCGCCGTAGGTTCCCAGAACCTCTCATCTAGCAATTCAATAACTCCAATCGGCGACACCGAGTGGCTTGAGGAGTCCTCCCTGTTGGAGGTCGGCAATGGCAATCCCGGCGCTGCGACGTTTGAGACATCCAATGCCATCACCACCCTCAAGAACGGCCAGACCACCCTCACCAACAAGGCCTGGAAGGCCAATCCCTCAGCACCTTTGGCGGACCCGGACCCGTCCACCGACAGCGGCGGCAACGCCCTGGTCGTGGAGGGACACACCATCCTCAAAGGCAAGGTCGTCATTGAGCAGGTCCAAGGCGACATTTCAATGGGAATCTACGGTGACAACTGAGATTCCTGCTGAAGAGCTGATGCTATGAGAACCTTCAACCAACCACCCTGCTTCCATGATCGGAAAAAATGCCCCTCAAAGATCCTGGCTCAGTCGTTTTCTAACATTTCTGGTCCTCGTCATCGGCATGACACTCTCGGCAGCCCCGCCGGCATGGTGGTCGCTGCCCGACGAGACCAGCCACGCAGTTATCGATTCGGCCGTCACGGATGCCAATCCCAAGGGCCCTGCCAACATCGGCCAGGCCAAGTTCGTCGCCAAACGGGCGCTGGATGCCCTCAGTACAGTGGACTCCACCCTAGCAACTCAAATCCGCGACAGGCTGACCCGCAACCAGCCCAAGCCGTCGTCGCCTGACGAATTGCAGCCTGCTATTCTCGATTTTGACGTTCCCAGCGACCCTCCGCCCGCCGACTGGCATGAGCGCCAGCACGCCCCGCTCCTGATCGGACAGCTCAAGGCGATGGCGGCCCCGTTCTATGATACACTGCACCTGGCGGCCCCGCTGTGGTTGGACAACGAATCGTCCGATCCCGCGCAACAGGGCCAACTCCAGCTCAATGCCACCAAGGACCACGCGGACCCGTCTAACTATTACCCGTGGTCGGCGGACCCCGGCGACGATCAGAACCAAGCCGTCGCCACCATCGGCCAGCTCAAGGCGGTCTTCTCCTTGCGCTTTGATTCCCTGAATGCCGTCCTGGACAGCGACAATGACGGGCTCACCAATGCGCAGGAAGCTGCGTACCACACCGACCCCCACAACCCGGACACCGACGGCGATGGCATGCCCGACGCTTGGGAAATCAAGTGGGGCTTGGACCCTCTCAATCCGGCGGATGCTTCCGCCGACCCGGATGGCGACAACCTATCAAATTTGGAGGAGTACCTGGCCGGGACCTGTCCCACAGGAATCTATCGCATCGAGGTTCTGCCTCTGGGCGCAAACCCGTTCTTCCACTCGGCCGCGGATGACGGCTCGGTTGTCATGCAAGCGTCCCAAAATTGGGATCCGGCCAGCCCCCTCGAACTCATCACCGCGCCAGACCCCAGCGGCATTCGGGCGATTGTGCCCGCTCCGCCCAGCAACTGGCATCCGCTCGACACTCTCGTCGCCGACCTCGTGGCGGACGGCACCCTCAACGAGGGCGACACACTCACTCCCTGCGGCTTGGAATCCAGCAATGGAACTTACCGCGTCTTCGATACCAACGCCGGCCTGCTGATTCTTCGCGAGCCCGGATACCACGTCGGCTCCCTGCCTGAGGGGATTTCCTGGCAGGCGATCAACAATCAGGGCCAAGCGGTTGGCATCAGCGAGCGCTCGGTTCCCGCTGCCGATGGCGTGCCGGAACACCTCGAGGGCGACATTGTCATCTACTTTGGCGACTACTACTCCAGTACCATTCACATGCCTGACGTATGGTTCCCCGCAGCGGACTTCCCCTCGCTCCAGGCATTCGCTGACAATGGAGATGTCCTGATCCACCGACCGCTGACCAACCCCGATGGAAGTGCCGGTTATGAGACGTATCTGTTCAAAGACTACTATGGCCCCTTCACCCTCGTCCGACAGCCCGCGGTGGCTGGCGAAGCCATTGTCGCCCTCTCGCCCTACAACGCCCGCATGCTCGGCACCGGCCCCAAGCCGTTCCAAATCACCCCCGACGGCACTCCCATCCTCCTCGAAGCCCTGCAAATCGGCACCGACCCCGGAGCCCAAGCCGTCGCGCTCGCCACCCTCTATCCAAACCCCCTGGTCCCACACCACATCACCTCCGACGGCCGCATCACCCTCACCACCACCAATGCCAACAACCAAACCACCCTCCTCCAAATCATCCCCAACAATGACGCCAACCACAATGGCATGATGGACGATTGGGAACGCCGCTTCGCCAACATGCTCCTCGCCTCCGGCAAGTCCCAGGCCGATTGGGGAGATCTCTACCCCGAATTGGTCGCCGGAAACCTCAACCCCGCCACCGACTACACCGGCGAGGGCATCACCGCCGGCGACCTCGCCAACCTCTTCAATCACCCAACCAACCAACTCTCCCGGGACGGAATCGAAACTCAATACCAATACCGGAGGAACATCCTCGTCTGGGGCTTGCATATTCCAGCGGCAGAAGGTCAGCCCGAGCGCAATTATGGACTTTATCTTCCCAGTAACATTGGCTATTTTGGCGCGGAATCGGATCTCAATAGTCTTGACCAGCTCCAACCCGAATACATGGAAACACAAATCCTCTCCAATCCCTGGGATAATGGCACGATGGCCGAAGGACTGTCTCAATTCAACATCCGAGAAATTACCGGGGATGAGCCCCAAACCGCCTATTCGGGACAAATCTGGCACTCAAAACCCCGATTGGTGGCCAATGCACCAAGCGATCACGATCGCTCCCGAGGCTATTTGAAAGTAACTCGCCGCAGGCATTACACAGACGACAACGTCAGCGTCCCCGAGGTCATGTCACTCGAAACTATTGAACTCATAATCCCCGCTGGAAAGCTCCTCTCGGATTGGATCGAACTCATCCCGCCTATTGTCCCCGGCTACGAATATACCGTAACCCTCGAACCTGTTCAAATGGCTGTCGATGCCAACCGCGATGGCAAGGTCGCCTTCGATGATTCAGATGCAACCACGGCGAAGAAACCTTTTGTGTTTTGGCTCAACGACGATCATGACGTCAAGGACTACACCGATCAAGACGGCCTTACCCAGACTATAGGCCAGTTCGACGTGTATTACGGCCCCCCGGATTCGGCAGACAACCAAATCGTCTGCGTCAGGGATCTCGAAGACTTCACACGCCTGCATCTGGCTGTCGGTTCTCTTGCTTCCGACCTCAAGAATGGAACGCTCACAATGGGCATGAAATTCGTCGAACCATTGGGTTCGCCTTCGATTAAAGTCTATCTTTCCGCTGAAGACGATGGCGGCATGCAGTATCTGCTCGACAACACAATAGGAGAGAATCAGCTTGCCGACCCACAACACTGCATGGCTTTGGGCACGGTCGATTCGAAAGGCGACTTTAAGTTTCCCGCTGACTTCTGGAATTCACACCAGCACTTGATTTTCGAGGGCGTCTCCGAGGGAAAGGGAAACCTTCAACTGACTTTTTACGATGGCGAACAGAGACTCGCCACGTGCGGGAGCGTGTGGATCGAACTCAAAAACATCAAACAGATGTATCAACGCTGGAACGCCAACGAGGTCGACCAGCCCGGCGTCCAGTGGAATGTATGGCCCAGCAAAACGGCATTTCAAGACGACGACAGCACCGATCCGCCGGCTCCTCAAACCGATGATGAAAAGGATTTTGTACTCTTTGTCCACGGCTGGAACATGTCCAAAGAGGACAAGCGGTCGTTTGCCGAGACGGCATACAAGCGAATGTGGCAGATCGGTTACAAGGGCAGGTTCGGAGCATTCTTCTGGCCCACGTTCTATGATAAGAAGATCAGCACGGGACACTTCGATGGCAGCGAGCAACGCGCATGGGAATCCTCCGACGCTCTTCTTGGGCTTCTCACGACTTTGAATAATACTTATCCCGGCAGGGTCAACGTCGTGGCCCACAGCATGGGGAACATCGTCACTTCGGAGGCGCTTCGCAAGGCAACCAAGGTCGTGGCCAAGAACTTCGTAGCAAGTCAGGCCGCCCTGGCAGCGGATGTTTTCAAGCTCAATCAGGATATATCTTCCCAATGGCCCGCGGTCCTGGCCAAGACGTTGATCGGGTACAACATCAGTTTGCCGGCTCTCAAGAAGGTCGTAACCCCGAATATCTATGCGTATTATTACGAGAAAGGCAGGACAGACCCCACGTATTTGAAACAGCAATTCCCAAGAATGGGAACTCCCTATATGACCGGGGTTAACGGAGCCGCCAACTGGCGCAACTACTTCAATCCCGATGACTGGGCCTTGGGCCTTTGGATTTGCGATCAGGGAAAGAAGCCCAATGGGGCAGCATGGCCGCTACAAGGTTATGACTATATCGCTTTCTCTCCGGCTCCCCTCTGGGGGTTCGTAAGAACAAAGGATCCAGTCAAATACGGTATCTCCGTTCTGAATCTTCCGGAGGACAGGTATGAGATCTTCAGCTACTGCGCCCAGGCCCGCAGCCGGCCCACCGGCAGACAAAACATGCTCGGCGGACCCTTCGGGTCACAGAAAAACTTCTCGGAATATGGTGATAAACACCCAGGACACAACGCGGAGTTCCTGGAATCTATCTGTATGCGCTGGAATTACTGGTGCTATTTGCTGACCGATTGTGGGGTCAAGCACATAGATAACTTAGGAAGGGCAAACAAATAATGAAAAAGAAGCATAATGTCTTCGTCGTCGGCCTGTTTCTCGTATTAAGCTGTGTCACTACCGTTGTGATACATTTAGGTCACAAGACGTCATCGTCGGTCTCTAAATCAACTCTCATGCATACAACGGAGGACTCGAAGCAGCACAGAACCTTGGCCGAGATGGTCACCATCGAACCTGCGTCGAATCCAGAAACGGTAGATAACCCATGGGAGCAGCACAATGCGATCGCCTCGCGTTTCGATACTCGAGTGCGCTTCTGGGGGAGAGTCGTGGATCAGGACGAAATACCATTGGAGGGAGTGAAGGTTACGGCATCCGTCACGACCTTGAGGATGATCAAAACCGAAAACGGATTCCGGGAGTATGAAGTTTTGAATGCTACGTCCGATGCCGCCGGAGCCTTCATGTTTGACGGATCTGAGGGGATGTATTTGGACATTGATGCTCTCGGCAAAGAAGGTTACGTTCTACCATCTGCCTATCAATTTGGAATGAGTTGTGCAATTGGAGCCAAGTTTCGTTACAGGTATAGCTCCATTGGGATCCTGGAAAAGGTATTCACTCCAAACAAGTCTCACCCTGAGATCTTTCACCTATGGAAGCTAAAAAGACCCGAGCCATTGGATATCGGCGGCAACATCGACGGTCACAACGGCCCTGAGTTCAAAGTTGGGGCTCCACCGGACCAGTTGCGTACCATAAGCATAATGGTATCCGACGTGGGGAGCTCTCAAGTTCCTCAGTGGGAAGTGACTGTATCAGCCCTAGAGGCCGATGGCGGAGTCATCAAGGCGGATCCCTCAGATATTTTCATGTTCCAAGCCCCGGAATCCGGGTACACGCACTCCATCAAGTTCAGGTATGGATTGGAAGGAGCCGACGAATCACAGGACGACCCAGGGGCCGCACTTCGCTTTTATGTGCGAAGCAACGGAGGGCGGTGGTATGCAGCAAGGGAATATGACTTTTTCTCGCCAAATAAGGCAGGCGTCGTCGAAACAAAGATGCGCTTTTGGCTGAATCCGAATGGCAGCCGCAATCTTGAACATGACGGAGGTCATCCTTTACGCGCATCGAGTCTCACCCAATAACCCCGTCTAAAGACATGTCCCAGCCGTCTCGTGATCCGACCCGTCGATTCCCAAGGACCCCGTATTTCCTCACGGCTCTTGTGGTGTTGCTGTCGGGCCTGGGGTTTGTCCCGCGCGTGCGCCAGCTTGTTGCTGGCGCTGAGATGCCAAAGCGGCAAGAAGACCCCTGGAGACAGCACAATGCGATCGCCTCGCGTTTTGATACTCACGTACGCTTTTGGGGGAAAGTGGTGGACCAGACGGGCGCGCCCCTGGAGGGAGCGAGAATCGTAGCTACTGTCACCACCTTAAGAATGATCAAGACCGAGAACGGCTACCGGGAGTATGAGGTATTGAAGGCGAAGTCCGATGCCGCCGGAGCCTTCATGTTTGATGGCTCTGACGGAATGTATCTTGACATTGAATCGCTTGCTAAGGAGGGTTACGTCCTCCCTTCTGCATATCAGTTTGGGATGAGTTGCGCAGTCGGAGCCAAGTTTCGTTACAGATATAGCTCAATTGGGAACCAAGAGAAGGTGTACACTCCAAACCCATCCCGTCCCGAGGTCTTCCACCTGTGGAAACTCAACAAGCCCGAGCCGTTGACTATACATGGGGATGGCTCTGGCCTTAGCGGTCCCGAACTCAGGGTCGGCGCGCCGCCAGTGCCATCCAGCACCATTAGCATGTCTGTTGGTTCCGTCGGAACCCCTCAGGCCCCCCAGTGGGAAGTGACGGTGTCGGCGATCGAGCCCGATGGTGGGGTCGTCATGGCGGCTCCATCCGACTTTTTCATGTTCGAGGCCCCAGTAGCCGGTTATACTCACTCGATCAAAATGAGGTACGGGCCGGATGGCGCCGACCAAGGCGCTGGCGACCCAGGTGCATCGCTTCGGTTCTTTGCCCGCACCCATAGTGGCCGCTGGCATACTGCATGCGAATATGCCTTTTTCGCTCCAGATCAGAGCGGCACGGTCCTAACCCAAATGCGTTTCTGGCGCAATCCGAGCGGCAGCCGCAATCTTGAACATGACGGAGGTCATCCTTTACGCGCATCGAGTCACACCCAATGACCACCGCCACCACCGCCACTACCGCCGATCCAATTGTAGTTGGTGCGGGCTCTGCGAAATTATGGAACGGCGGACAATCCGTTGAGGTCCGGGATGCCGCTTGATCGGCCCTCCGGCGGGCCGAAGCCCGAACCGGCCAGCCCGCGAAGGTAGCCCCGGCTGTCGGCCTGGAATTTTCCTGGTTGCACTGGTTCATGGGCAAATGCGGCCATTTCAATCATGGGTCGGAATTTTGAACAGGAGGCAGCAGAGGAAGCTGAGGGCGCGTTGGGCGAAGCATCAGGGATTCTGAGCCGCGGCGGGAAAGGATTGTGTTTTGGAAGACACAATGAGCCCGATTGGATCCGGGCCGGATGCCGCTCGGCTGAGCTGGCCGAAGGCCCGGACCACGCTGGCGCGGGCATTTTTGGCCTTCGTAGCCTTGGCGAAGAAGGCCTGGCGGCTGCCAAGCGGCGTCTCGCGTGGCTTCCCGCGTCTTGCAAAGCCTGGGGTATTGGCCTATGGATTGGGGGCGATGGCATTCCAACTGGTCAGCGACTACCAACCTGAGGGCGATCAGGAGCAGGCGATTGAAAAGCTCGCCAAGTCGATTGCCGCGGGCAACCGGCATCAGACGCTGCTGGGGGTGACCGGCTCGGGCAAGACCTTTACGATGGCCAATCTGATCGCGCGCCACGACCGGCCGGCCTTGGTGATGAGCCATAACAAGACGCTCGCGGCGCAGCTTTACTCCGAGTTCAGGAATTTTTTCCCAAACAACGCGGTCGAGTACTTCGTGTCGTACTTCGATTACTATCAGCCCGAGGCGTACATCGCGCGCAGCGACACCTACATCGAGAAGGACTCCTCCATCAACGACGAGATCGAGCGGCTGCGACTTGGCGCGATGGGCTCGGTGCTCACCCGCGAGGACACCATCGTGGTCGCCTCGGTGTCGTGCATCTACGGCCTCGGCTCGCCGGAGGACTATGAGAACATGATGGTGCCGCTGCGGGTGGGCCAACACCTCAGCCGCGAGGACTTTCTCAATTCGCTCGTCACCATGCTGTTTGAGCGCAACGACATTGCGTTTGGCCGCGGCAAGTTCCGCGTGCGCGGCGATGTGGTGGAAGTCCATCCGGCCTATCTGGACGAGACCGCCATTCGCGTCGAGTTTTTCGATGACACCATCGAGCGCCTCACCAGCATCCACACCCTGACCGGAGCGGTCATCGAGCGCCTCGATCACCACACGTTTTTCCCGGCGAAACAATACGTCACTCCGGGCGACAAGCTCAAGCGCGCCGCGGTGGCCATCCGCCAGGAACTCGACGCGCGCATCGCGGAGTTTGAGAAACAGGGGAAACTGCTAGAAGCGCAGCGGCTGCGGATGCGCACCGAGTATGATCTGGAAATGATGTCGGAAATGGGGTTCTGTCAGGGAATCGAGAACTACTCGCGCCATCTGACCGGCCGCGAGCCCGGCGCCCGGCCCAACACGTTGCTGGACTTCTTTCCTAACGATTTCCTGCTGCTGGTCGATGAGAGCCACGCCACCATCCCGCAGATCGGCGGCATGTATGAGGGCGACCGCAGCCGCAAGCTGGTGTTGGTCGAGCACGGGTTCCGGCTGCCCAGCGCGCTGGACAACCGGCCGCTGCGCTTTGACGAGTTCATGCAGGTGACCG
>TBL_comb47_HYPODRAFT_10003220_pt1 | contig 19491 bp, 15 predicted proteins | sample TroBogypolimnion_40_FD_10682 | JGI IMG/M metagenome (IMG submission 10682) | reverse complement strand
CGGCGATGGCGGGGTTGTAGAGCTCCACTTTGAGGTCGAGATTCCTTTCGAAGCTGAGCTGGATGGCTTCTTTCAGGGAGAGGTTGATGGGAGGTTCCTGAGCCCAAAGGGGAACGGCTGAGCCGACCACCAGGGCGAGCGCCAGCGCGGCCGGTATGTTATTGAACATCGTCATGAAAAAATCCTTTCGGGGACAGATGGAGCCGCGATACGGTTCAGTAACTGCAATGGCTCAAAAACCTCTCATTCGTATCTCAGTGCCTCGATCGGGTTCAGGGACGCGGCCTTGCGTGCCGGGTAGAAACCGAAGAAGACGCCGACACCCGCCGAGAAGGCGAAGGCGATCACGATGGTGTTCAGCGAGACCAGGGTAGGCCAGCCGACCAGGGTCGCGACCAGGCGCGCCCCGGCGACACCGAGCAGCATGCCGATGATGCCGCCGCAGGTGGTCAAAAGCACCGCCTCGGTGAGGAACTGCAGCAAGATGTCGCGCCTCTTGGCGCCGATCGCGATGCGGATGCCGATCTCGCGGGTACGCTCAGTAACCGAGACCAGCATGATGTTCATGATGCCGATCCCCCCGACCACGAGCGAGATGGAGGCGACCGAGCCAAGGAGCAGCGACATGACCTTGGAGGACTGCTCCGAGACGGCGAGGATCTCGGACAGGTTCCTGATGCTGTAATCCACCTCGCGGCTGGGGCCGATGCGGTGGCGCTGGTTCAGCAGGGCCGTGACCTCCTCCTCCGCCTTCTTGAGGACCTCCGAGCTCTTGGCCTGGATCATGATGGCGCCGACCGCGTTGGGGAACTGGCTCCCCAGGAGCTTGCGCTGCGCGGTCCTGAGCGGCAGGTAGATGACGTCGTCCTGGTCCTGACCCTGGGGGGACTGCCCTTTGCGCCCCAAAAGGCCGATCACCGTGAAGGGAATCTTCTTGATCCTGATGACCTTACCGATCGGGTCCGCGGCGCAGAACAGGTTATCAGCGACCGTCTGCCCCAGCAAGCAATTTTTCGTGGTGCCGTCCACGTCGGACTGGGTGATGTTACGTCCGGAGGCGAGCGCCCAGTCGCGCACCACGACCATCTCCGGGGTCACCCCGTTGAGGACGGTGGACCAGTTCTGGTTGCCGTAGACCACCTGGCCGGAACCGCGCACGGTGGGCGCCGCCTCGGCGACCGAGGGGCACTCGGCCTTGATCGACCTGGCGTCGTCGTAGGTGAGGGTCTGGGAAGAGCCGCTGCCGCTGCGCATGCCGCCGCTCGTCATGGAGCCCGGGATGACCAGCAGCAGGTTGCTCCCGATGCTGGAGATCTGGTCCGCGATCATCTTGGAGGCGCCGGCGCCGATAGCGACCATGGCGATGACCGCGGCGATGCCGATGATGATGCCGAGCATGGTGAGGAGCGCGCGCATCTTGTTCACCCGAAGCGCCCGCACTGCGATCAGGAGGCTTTGCAGGAAGGTGCTCATAGCCTGGCCTCCACGAGCGGCGCGCCGGTCCCGGGCCTGCCGGTGCTGTCGCTCAGCACCAACCCGTCACGGAAGATGATCTGCCTCCCGGTGAAGGCGGCAACCTCTGGCTCGTGGGTAACCATGATGATGGTGATCCCCTGTCTGTTCAGCTCCTGGAAAATGGTCATGATCTCTACCGTGGTCTTGGAATCGAGGTTACCGGTCGGCTCGTCGGCGAGGATGATGGACGGCTCGTTCACCAGGGCGCGCGCGATGGCGACCCGCTGCTGCTGCCCGCCGGAGAGCTGGTTCGAGTAATGGCTCTCCCGCCCGGCAAGTCCCACCCGGTCCAGCGCCGCCAGGGCGCGAGCCTTCCTTTGCGCGGCGGGGAGCCGGCCGTAGACCAGCGGCAGTTCCACGTTTTCACGGGCGGTGGTCCTGGCGAGCAGGTTGAACCCCTGGAACACGAAGCCGAGCTTGCGGTTGCGGATTTCGGCCAGCTCGTTGTTCGAGCGCTCACCGACGTTCACCCCGTCCAGCAGGTAGGCGCCGCTGGAGGGGACGTCCAGGCAGCCGATCACGTTCATGCAGGTCGACTTGCCACTTCCCGAGGCACCCATGATGGAGACGAACTCGCCGGAACTCACGCTGAAGGAGACCCCCTTGAGCGCTTCGACTCGCTCCTCCCCCATGATGTAGACCTTGGCGACGTCTCTGAGCAGCACGACCTCGCCCATTTAAAACCTCGGTCCCATGGGCGAGCCGAGCGGCCCGGATTTTTTGCCGGGGGTGATCTGCTCGACGATCACATCGTCATTTTCCTTCAAATCGCCCGAGACCAATTCCACGAAGCCGCCGTCGGAGATGCCGGTGGTGACCGGAACGCCGACCGGTGAGCCGTCCGCTTTGCTGAGATAAACACGCTGACCGGCTCCCCTTCTCTGGCCACCCGCCGGGTGCCCCCCCTTCCCGCCCTGGGCGATGCCGCCTCCCGGGCTACCCTTGCCGGCGCCGCTTCCGGGGCTGCCCTTGGCATCCTTGCCGGCGCCAGCCGTCCCTGCTTGGGCCGGCCGCTCCTCCTTCTCGGCCCGGGCGCTCCTCTCCTCCTTCCCCTTATCATCCTTACCCGGCTTCGGCTTGAACCTGAGGGCGGCGCTCGGGATCTTCAGCACGTCGTCCTTTTTCTGGGTCTGCACTGCCACATTGGCCGTCATGCCCGGCTTTAGCTTCAAGTCCTTGTTGTTCACCCCGATGACCGTCACGTAGGTAACCACGTTCTGAGTGACGATGGGCGCGTTCCTGATCTGGATGACGGAGCCGGTAAAGAGCTGATCCGGGTAGGCGTCCACGGTGAAGCTTGCAGGCTGGCCGACCTTGAGCCGGCTGATGTCGGACTCGTCCACGCTGGTGTCGATCTCCATCTTGGTCAGGTCCTGCGCGATGGTGAACAGCGTCGGGGTCTGAAAGGAGGCCGCCACCGTCTGTCCCACGTCGACGTTGCGTGACACGACGATGCCGTCCACCGGAGACCTGATGGTGGAGTATTCCAGGTTGGTCTGGGCCTGTTTGAGGGCGCCGCGGGTCTGCATGACGCTCGCCAGGGCGGAGTCGACACCGGTGAGCGCGGCGTCGTAGGCGGTTTGCGCCGCATCCAGGTCGCTTTGGGAGACGATCCCCTGCTCCAGGAGGAGCTTGTTTCTGCCGAGGGTCCGCTTGGTGTCGGCCAGCGTCACCCGAGCCTTGCCGAGGTTGGCCTCGGAACTGAGCGCGTTGCCGCGCGCCTGCTCCACCGCGGAACTGAAGAGAGCCGGGTCGATCTGGGCGATCGGCTGCCCCTTTTTTACCAGGGAGTTGAAGTCCACGAACAGTTTTGAAAGGGTACCGGAGACCTGGGTGCCGACCTGGACCGTGACGACGGCATTGATGGTGCCCGTGGCGGAGACGGTAGAGACGATGGAGCCCCGTTCGACCTTGAGCGATTTGTACTGCGGCTTGGCCGGTTGCTTGAAATAGAAATAGCCGGCTGTCCCAAGTGCGGCCAGCACCAGCGCAGCGATACCTGCAATTTTTTTCACGAAAACCACCTCGTCATGACGTACCAGTACTGCCCGGAAAGGGTCGTCCCTCTTGGTGAAGGACGACCCTACTCTGCGATTGTGCAAGAAAAATGTTCGGCAGATGCTTTATCCCGTGGGGGAGTCGTGAACAGGTCAAAAGATGATCGGCTTTGGAAAAAAGCCCCTGAAGGGATCATCTGTCCCTATCAAAGCGGTCGATAAAAACAGACTTGTTGAGGCGATCTAGCCCATGGGCAATGAGCCGCATACCCAGCATGAAGAGAATCATGCCGACGATGGCAAGCGGAAGCGACCTGAACATGAAACCTACAGTACCCAAGGTAGTGTAGGTGATGCCAAGGGCTTTGCAATGCCTTTGTTTTTCTACGCCTTCCAGCGAGACTATCCAAGAGTAGAACTGAAGACTCACAATGACAAACGGGATCATGACAAAGCATTCGACGTAGATATTCAACGTATTTCCTCCTGTTGCAGGTTTTCAGCGAACGACTAACGGCGGTTCGACTGTTATTAACGGCATTCAAGCGCGCAGTTGACGGGTATCCGTGGTCCGCGCCAGATGGCAAAGCGAATTTCTTTCCTGATTAGCGATGAAATTCCGCAATCACGTCCCTCCCCCTTCAATGGGGAGGACAGGAGGGGGATGGGGATCCCGGCGTCGGTTCCCCACATCCCCACCCCGACCCTCCCCTTTGAAGGGGAGGCAGAGTCCTCTCAGGCGGAGATTGTCGGTAATCAGCATTTCTTTTGGGAGCCCGAAGCGGGCGGGGACCTGTCGAAAATGGCAGAGGATCGGCCGCTACGGATGCAACAAGCAGCTAATTTTTCGCGATACTAGCACACAATAAGGCAATTTTAAAGGTTGATTTGCCGCCTCAATGCACCCGCCCCCAAGTGGTCACAGCGTGGGTCACACCTCGCGCCACACATACCTGCTTACCCACGTACCAGTGTACCGATTTCAATACTCCCCGGCAGATTGGTTTTTCGTAGGGTGGGCACTCCGTGCCCACGCGGGATGTATGTGCACGCAACTCACAGGCGAACACGGGCGAACACGGGCGAACACGGGCGAACACGGGCGAACACGAGGTTCTCCCCTACCGTTTCCACCGCGCCCGTAGGGGCGAATCTTGAACACGCCCGCCTTTCGAGCAGGTGCCAAAGGAGATCCGCTCCCCAACAGAGCCAATATCGGTCGCGCACATTTCCTTGTACCGTTTGTGTCCCCTACGACCCAATAAATAAAGCAATACATGATCTATTAACTATAAATAACCGAAATATGGTTGTTTTTTATTCAGGCAAAGCTTTATGATGCCGATGTATCATTAAAACGAAAGGACGCGGTTCATCATTAGGGAGATAGCATGAATACGATTTTTCGGTCCGCAGCTGCATGGTAAAAAAGCTCACTATCGGAATCCTTTTTCTTAGCGCAGCACTCTTCAATCTTCCTGCCTCCGCTGAACCGTTGAATCAAACCGGCACGGCAACTGAATCGATCGCCATCAAGGCGCAAGAGGATCAGGGACGCAAGACAGCGGAAAATCAAAATGCAGAAGCGGTGACTGGCGCTGCTACCGATGTTGACAGTATCGATACGAAATACCTCAAGGGATATTTCGTCGACACGGGGAAGATAGTCGCCGCGCCGGTACACTGGGAAACCAAAGACTGGCTCAAACTGGGCGCTGTGGCGGGGGTCACCTCCAGCCTTTTCCTGGTAGACCAAAAGGTCAAGAATTTCGCCCAAAGCCATCAAAGTCACGTCGCCTCTGGCTTCGCCACGGTCGGCAACGACCTTGGTAACGGCTTCTACACCTTACCTCCCCTCGGGGCCTTCTACCTGTACGGTTACCTGGCCGACGACCACAAGGCGCGCCGGGCATCCCTGCTCGCCCTGGAAAGCTTCGCCATATCAGGGATCATAACCTCCGGCCTGAAGATGATCGCCGAGCGCCACCGCCCCAATACCGGCGATTCTTCCACTACCTGGGATGGCCCTCATCTAAGCCTGAAAAACGTCTCCTTTTGCTCAGGACACACGGCATCCGCCTTTTCCATCGCTACGGTGTTCGCTAATGAGTACAAAGACAACGCCTACGTCCCCCCCCTGGCCTACGGCCTGGCGACCCTCACTGGCCTCTCCCGCATTTACAGTAACGAGCACTGGGCCTCGGACGCCTTCTTCGGCGCGGCCCTGGGGTACTTCGTCAGCAAGGCGGTGCTGAGTTTCCACAAGGACGATGGGAGCAAGACAGCAAGCCGGCTTTCCATCATGCCTTCAGTAAGCAAGGAAATGACCGGGTTGAGCATGAAGTACGATTTTTAACCTCGCATAGTCCTGCCGCTGACAGCTGCTTCTCGCGATTCCGATCCGGTCAGCAGTCTGACGTTCCCGCAGGGATCTCCTACTCCCCCGCACCGCAAGCTTTACCCCTCTGCATCCTCGGCAGCCCGCTCCCCAAAGCGGGCTGCCGTCGCGCCCTGGTCACCCCTCATCCGTCCCCTCTGTCACAAATATATCGCTGTCGCCGACCACATTGTTAATTGACACTAACCGCTATGCGTGTAAAATTTTGCGAGGGAGTCTCAGCGACAGACAGAGTCATACCTGCCATAGTGGCAACCAAGTTTCCGGCCAGGCAGCAAAGCTCATACTTCCTACGCTCTCGAGAGACCAGGAAGCGGCACAGCTTGAACATGAGACGGGAAGGATGAGAGTGAAATGCATAAGGGGAATCTGGCGTTAATCAACCAACAACAAGGAGAGAGTTATGACGGCGTTCGAAACCAAAGATTACAGCAAACTGATCGGCATGGCTGGATTCAGCGAGACGCTTCTCAAAAATCATTTCACCTTGTACCAGGGCTACGTGACCAATACCAATACCCTCGGAGATACGCTCGCCCGTATGCGCAAGGAAGCCAAAGGTGCAACCCCGGAATTCTCCGAGTTGAAGCGCCGTTACGGCCGGGAATTCAACGGCATGCGCCTCCACGAATGCTATTTTGAAAACTTGGGGGGAAAAGCGCCCATCAACCCCGAAAGCAAGCTGGCCGCCAAGATTCACCAGGAATTCGGCAGCTACGACGAATGGGCGCAGGATTTCAAGGCTACCGGCGCCATGCGCGGCATCGGCTGGGCCATCCTTTACCAGGACCTGGTCACCGGCAGACTGCAAAACGTCTGGATCAACGAGCATGACGTGGGACACCCTGCCTGCTGCGTCCCGATTCTGGTACTGGACGTCTTCGAGCACGCCTTCCTGACCGACTATGGCCTTAAGAGAGCCGACTACATCAGTGCTTTCTTCCAAAACATCAATTGGCAGGCCGCGGAGGCGCGGCTCAAAGCAAGTTAGCCGAAAAGACGCAAGCGAGATCAGGAACGGATTCCGGATCCCCGCCCGTACCCAAGGCCCTCCCTGTCCGGGAGGGCTTTCTTATGGAACATAAGCGGCTTAGGCCCCGCGTCCTGACTAAGCAGACGGCCTGGAGCGCGAACTGTCATTATCGTGACTATTGGATCCCGGGGTGGACAACCATGAGACTTCTTAAACACGCAGCATTGAGCTGCGCCCCGTTAGTCTTGCTAATTGCAGCTGCTGCCTCACAGGCACGAGCCAGCGAGATCTACGGCCTGGGAGGCATGGTGCGTTCCTCGTCTCCGACCGATCTCTCTTACTCATGGCAACTCGAATATCGCCAGGACCTGCTGAAGCACCTTGCTGCGGGGGTATCCTACCTGAACGAGGGGCACTTCAAGGAGCACCACCGGGACGGTTACACGGCGCAGCTCTGGACGCGCGCCGAGTTGCTGGACTATCGGCTGACCGTCGCCGGCGGCGTGGGGCCGTACTTTTTCCTGGACACCACGTCGACCTCCTCTCCCGGCGGGTTTACCGACGACCATGGCTGGAAGGCGATGATGAGCGCGGCGGCCACCTGGCACATGGAGAACAACCTGCTCCTGGAGCTACGCAGCAACTGGGTCAAAGGGTCCAGTGGCTTCAACTCCGTATCGGCCCTGGCCGGCATCGGTTACCACTTCGAACCGACCCTGGAGCCGCTCGATGCCAAGGCGGCGAGGTCGGAGCGCAAGCGGCCTAACGAAATCACCTTGTTGTTGGGCCGAACCATCGTGAACAGTTTTGATTCCCAGCACTCCATCGCCGCGGGCGTTGAATACCGGCGCTACCTTTCACGGCATGTAGACTGGACCCTGTCGGGACTCTACGAGGGGGATAACCGGTTGGTGCGGCGCGACGGCGTGATGACGCAGCTCTGGTTAACCCAGGAACTCAAAGACGACCTGCTGAGCGTCGGCGCCGGCGCCGGGGCCTATTTCAACCTGAGCCGTTACCACAACCCCTTCCAGGGCCCGGGAGCCGACCGAGTCCTCTCGGGAATCCTGGCACTTACCGGCAGCTACCGGCTCACTCCGCACTGGGCCTTGCGCGCCACCTGGAACCGGGTCATCACCAGCTACGAGCGCGATACCGATGTCATCTTAGCTGGCGTGGGATATCGCTTCTGAGTCCCTGATGAACTCAACGAGGCTGGCAACCAGCTCACCCTCCAACGTCGGGTCGATGTGCGGAATCTTGCTCTGACCTCCCAGCTTGCCGCGCACCTCCTTGGACCAGCGGTAAATCTCATCCTGCGCCACCACCAGAACCTCGGGGGGATTGATCCTTCCCTGGGCACGGAATGCCCGGTAGTCCGCATTCATGCCGACCAGCGCGCGGTCCAGGTGCTCCGCCAGGTTTACGGAGCACCCTGCCTGGTGCTGGCCCATGGCCAGGACCCAGAGATGCCGCCGCCCGGAAATCCGGGGGCCGACGATGAACTCGCGGATGTCGATCCCGGCCAGGCGGTTCAGCGCTGCCACGGCCTCTTCCACCTCACCTTGCGTCACCTTTTCCTCAAAGCGGTCCAGAAACTTGTCGCGTCCGGTAAACTCGATGAAGAGCGGGCTGCGGGAGCTGAAGCGGATGGTGTCGCCGATATGGTAGCGCCAAAGTCCGGCGCAGGTGGAGAGTATCACCGCGTACCGCCGGCCGGTTTCGATCTCCTCCAGCGGCACGCAAGGTGCGTCCGGCGCGGGGCGTCCCCGGTCGTCGAGCTCCTCGCAGGGCACGAACTCGAAGAAAACCCCGTAATAGGGAGCGAGCCGCATCTGCTCCTCTCCCAAAATCTGAAAGGCCATGAACGCCTCGGAGGAGGGAAGCAGTTCCAGGTAATTGGGCGCTTTGCCGGGGAACAGCTCGCCGAATTCGCGCCGGTACGGCTTCATGCTGGTCCCGCCGTGTATGATCAGTTCCAGGTTGGGGAGCAGTTTGGCAAGCGGAGCCTCCCCCAGTTCGGCGCAGCGTTTCAGGAGCAGTATGATCCAGGGTGGCACCCCGGAAATCCCCCTGATGCCGGGGTCGGCAAGCAGCAGGCGGGCCAGGCTTTCCAGCTTTTCTTCCCAGGGGAGCGCGGCGGTCGCCGCATCGGGCGCTATGAACGGGTTCAGGTAGTTAGGACGGTAGCGCAGGGTTATGGCGCTCATGTCGCCGCTTTTTACGCCGTGCCCCAGGTCGGAAAGCTCCGTGTTCCCCGCCATGTAGAGGAGCTTCCCCTGGAAAAGGCGGCTCCTGCGGTTGGCGTTCAGGTAGCAGGAGGAAAGATCGAGGGCGGCGCGACGGTTGGCTGCGAACATCTCGCGGGAAAACGGGATGAACTTGCTGGGCGCCGTCGTTCCCGAGGTCTCGCAAAAAAACGGGATGCGCCCCGGCCAGGTGACGTTCTCCAAAAGCAGGCTTTGCCCCCCCTCCCCTTCCTTGGAGCACTTGCTGAAGTAGTCCCTCCAGAAGTCGTCGTAGGTCCTGATCGGGACCTGTTTCCGGTAACGCTCGTAGGCCTCGGAAAATGGCAGGGAAACCAGCTCGGCCAGTCCGTGATCGGCACCGAATTGGGTCGCCGCACCACGTGAGAGGAGCCAGGAGAAAATCTGGCGTTGGGAGGCCAGCGGGTCCCGGGACAAAAAGCGGGCGGCGTTGAGGGCCGCTCCGCTTTTCAGCAGCCGGTCGAAAAGAGGATAGGTCGCGTTTCTCAAGGTTGCGCTGTAGTTCATCATACCGCCGCTGTGAGCCGGGGAGCCTGCAGGTTTTCGTACCAGGACCGGATCAGGGGATTGTAGCAGTGGTGGTGGAAGATGAGTGAGGCATGCGCCACGGCGTCTCCGGGAGTCCGCGAGCTGACCTTGCACGACACGCCGCGCGGGAAAAGATCTTTCCTGCGGTCCGGGTGGTTCAGCATGGCAAGTGTCGGCGAATTGGGGACCAGGAGATTCTCCTCGTCCTCGGCCAAAAGCGTCAGAGCCGGTCCGGTGAAGATGGGGCGCACCCCGTCGGGCCGGGCAAACTGCTCCAACGCGAGTACCCGCTGGTAACCGCCGGCGGCGGGGGTGGTCTCGATAACCTGCATGATCTTCTTCTTGATGGAAAGGTGCTGGCTGGAGAGCACGCGGTTCTGGGCTCCGGTCTCGAAGAGCGCCTGGAAGCAGCGCCGCGCCCGCTCGATCTGGCGCCCCAGCACCTCGCCGCCGTCGGGGCCGGCTTTGAGTATCCTGCGCAGGTTACTTTCCAGCATTCGCACGCCTCCTACCTTGTCATGTTCGGGACGCACCAGGTCTTCCGTACAAAGGACCGGGCTCGTCATGACGACCCCCCTGATCCTGAGCGTGCCGGTGGGGCCCTGATCCTGGAGGAAACGGGCCAGCAGGCCGCAGCCGAAACTGACGCCGAACAGGATCGGTCTTTGGTCGCGGTTGTTGAGGTCCTCGATCAGATCCGCCAGTTGAGCGAAGAACATCTCGGAGGAGAAGCCGTGGCGCGGGTAGTTGAGGTAGTAGATGCTGCCGTATTCCCTGAAAAGGGCGCGCTGGAATTCGACCTGCTCGGTGGCGTCAGGGACGAAGCCACCCACGACGACCGTGGGGATGGAGCCGGAGCCCTTTTCCTTGAAGAGCTGGGCCCGGCAGGCATGAAGGCTTGCCACGGAGTCCTTGAGCAGGAATTCCCTGGTTCTCTTTTTCGGAGTGAACGGCTTGATGGACATCTGGCGCAGGAGACCGCTGGCTGCGCTGGCCGCTCCCAGCAGCGCCGGGTGACCGACCAGGGTTTTCCGGACGAAAGGCAGAACCGATCTGTGCATAATCTCTCCTGTTTTTCTTGCAGTATGGACCAGGAGAGTTACGACTTCGTGGCAATCAGTCTAAAACTTTGTAGAGATTCGGTGAACTTTGTTGCAAGGCGGGACGCTTTCCCCTCCCCCTACCCGGGGCAGGCGCTGGTGTGCCTGATATCCTTCCCCTCCACCATGAAAATCACCATCTCGGCGATATTGGTGGCATGGTCGGCGATCCTCTCCAGATACCTGGAGATGGAATTGATCCTCATGGCGCGACCGACGGTAGCCGGGTTCTCCATCATGAAGGTCAGCAGTTCCCGCTGCAACTGCTCGTTCAACTCGTCCACGAAACCGTCCTCCTGGCAGACCCGGGCAGCAGACTGAGCGTCCCCGCGGACGAAGGCGTCCAGGGCATCCCGGACCGCGTTATTCGCGGCCTCCGCCATGCGCGGCAAGTCGATGTACGGCTTGAGCTGGGTTTCCCGGTTGAGCTCCAGGGCGTGCCTCGCGATACTGGCGCACTGGTCGCCGATCCGCTCCAGGTCGGTGACGATCTTCAGCGCCAGGGTAACGAAACGCAGGTCCTTCGCAGCGGGCTGGCGCCGTGCCAGGATGTGCAGGCACTTCCGGTCGATCTCGAGCTCCATGGCGTTAATTTCCAGATCGCAGAGGATGGTCCTCTCGGCGAGAGCGGAATTCCGTTCCACCAGTGAATTCATGGAGTTGGCAATCATGAGTTCGACCTTGCCGCCCATCTCCAGGAGCCTGGCACGAACATCGTTCAGTTCAGCGTCAAACTGACTTCTCATAAGCTCCTTCATGTGCATACCTCGCGTGGTCGAAATATCCGGGTCCAAGGGCCCGATTAAATGCCGGTCTTTGCCGCCAATGCCATCGTTAATTCGGCGTGCGCGCAGGTCCCGCAGGGTGCGGAGACAGGATGCTTCAGCCGCGCTTCAAGGTGACATAAAAGCTGGAGCCCTTCCCCGAACTCTCCGCGCTGACCGAGCCACCCATCATCTGGACAATGTGCTTGACGATCGCAAGCCCCAGGCCGGTCCCCCCCTCCTCGCGGCTGCGGGCGGAGTCGACCCGGTAAAAGCGCTCGAAGATGCGCGGCAGGTCGCTTGGGGGGATTCCCGTGCCGGTGTCCTTCACCGCGACCCGCACCTGATCCCCCTCGGCCTGGGCACTGAGGGTGACGGAGCCCCCGGCAGGCGTGTACTTGATCGCGTTATCCATGAGGTTGAGGAGCACCTGCTCCAGCCGCCCCGGATCGGCGGTCACCGCGGGGGCGCCGGACAGGCCAGCTACATCGATGGTCACCCGCCGCTCCTGGGCCTTTTGTTCCAGCAGGGCGCGCACCTGTTCCGCGACGTCATAAAGGCATACGCTTCTGGACTCCATGACCAGCGTCCCGGACTCGAGCTGCGACAGGGTTAAAAGATCGCCGATCAGCGACCCAAGCCGGTCGGCATGCGCGAAAATGATGCCGACAAAGCGCGCCGCCTGCTCCGGATTACCTTCCAATACGCCGGCCAACAGCGTCTCGGCGTACCCCTTGATGACGGTAACCGGCGTGCGCAGCTCGTGCGAGACATTGGCGACGAAGTCCCGGCGCATTTTCTCCAGCTGCCTGATGTCCGATATGTCATGAAACACCGCCACCACCCCCTGCAGGACGCCGTTCTCCAGGAGCGGCACCCAGTGGGTCAGCACCGTTTTCTCCTTCGGCGAGCGCAGCAGCAACTCCTCCACGCGCTCCTGGCGCAGGGCGATCACGTCCCGGAAGGAGTCGTGCAGCGCGGGGTGCCGCGAGATGTCGATCAGCTGCTTTCCCTCCACCTCGTCCTGGATGGCGAAGAGTCCCTTGAACGCGGGGTTCACCAGCGTTATGACGCCGTGGGGGTCGGCCACCATGATCCCTTCTCCCATGCCGCGCAGGATGGTGTCGAGGCGGTTTTTTTCCGCGGAGATCCGCCCGAGTTGCTCCTCGGTCCTGAGCGCCATTTCGTTCAGCACCCTGGCGAGCTCGCCGACCTCGGAACCCTTCTCGACCGGGACCCGGGTGCCGAGCTCCCCTTGGCCGATCCTGGAGGCGATGGCTGCCACGGCATGCAGCGACCTCGCGCTCACGCGGGTCAGCAGCAGGCTCAAAAGGACCAGCAGGAGCGCCGCCAGGGAAAGCGTCCCGCCCAGCACGAGATGGAAATCACGCTTGGCCGCCTCCAGGGAGGAGAGCGGCAGGGCCAGGCGAAGCACGGCGTTGTCTGCAGTCGCCAGCCGAAATGGGACCGCAACGTACAGCATGTCGGTGCGGAGCGTTTCCGAGTACCGGACCGAGGAGCCTTGCCCCTTGGCGATTGCATCGCGGACTTCGGGGCGCCCCGCATGGTTGTCGAGCGTGGCAAGTTCGCGCGGGGTGAGTTCGGAGTCGCCAACCACCTCGCCGTTGCCGGCTATGATGGTGACCCGAGCCTTGATTTCGCGCCCGATGGCAGCGGCCAGCGCGGGAGCATCCCGGCGCAAGTCGCGGATTTCCCGGGCGGCGACCGCCCTGGCCAGGCCGGCATCATTGGTGAGATGCTCCGTTACTTCAGTGGACTGGTAGCGCTCCAGTGTGCGGTCGAGATACCCATAGATGACCATTCCCAGCAATAGTACGATCAGCAGCTGGGCAGCCATTACCTTCAATTTCATTTAGCCTCCATCTTGTAGCCAAAGCCCCGCACCGTTTTGATCATTTCTCCTGCCTCCCCCATCTTGGTGCGCAGACGGGTGACATGCGTATCGACCGTGCGGGTATCCTCAACGAAGTTGTAGCCCCAGACGTCCCTCAGCAGGACGTCCCGGCTCTGGACCCTGCCGAGCCGCTTCACCAGGGTGTGCAGCAAATTAAACTCGGTCGTGGTGAAAACGACCTCTGCGCCATTTATCGCCACCAGGTGCCGTTCGGTATCGATAGTGACCGCACCGACCTTGATGACCTTACTCTCAGGGACTTCCGTGACGGTGCGCCGCAGCACGGCCTTCACCCTAAGCAGCAACTCGCGGGTGGAGAACGGTTTCACAACGTAATCGTCCGAGCCCACCTCGAACCCCACGACCTTGTCGATCTCCTCTCCTTTGGCCGTCAGCATAATCACCGGGATCTGAGCCGTCAGTTCCTGCTTTTTGAGGTTCTTGCAGACATCGGTTCCCAACATCCCGGGGAGCATCAAGTCGAGCAGCACGAGGTCCGGCATGACGCGGGCGGCGGTCTCCAGCCCCTCGACGCCATCAAGGGCGATGAACGTGCGGTACCCCTCCCTTTCCAGGTTAAATGCGAGCAGCTCCGCGAGATCCCTTTCATCTTCAATAATCAGAATAGTTTGCATATCATTCCTCGTGCAGAGAAGGTTTTCACCGTACCTTAAATACAGCTCAATTGTGTAGAAACTGTTACAGGTTTGTTAAAGGTGACAAAACTTACCCGTTCAGTACCGGTCATGCGTGTGTACGTCCTCCACTTCGAGGACCGGTGTCCCTTTTCGCGAAGAGCGACAGCTCAGGAAACCGAGACCATGCGCAGGGAATACGGACCGTGCTTTCCCTTGCCGTCCTGCCGCACGATCACTATGCCTCCCTCGTCGCAGCTCACCCAGCGCCGGCAGTTGTTGTCGGAATCGGAAAAATCGACCACCCTGCAGTGCAGGCGCTTGCCGCCAACCTCCAGCTCCTCGCTCTTTACCCAGTGGAATCTGCGGCTTACAATCTTACCCTGCTCCAGGTTCAGCAGGCGGACCTCCATGGTTTCCCCCTCATGCCTCATGGTGGTTTCCGGACAATCCATGGTGGTGAAATCGTAGCTCGACCTCGGCAGGCAGACGCTGCGCGCCACTCCGTTGTCGTTTATCTTGAAACGGAACATCCCGCCTTCCAAAACAGCGTCCACCTCGGTGCTCCTGCCGTTCTCCTGTCCCTTCCTGCGGTAGCTGAGCGTCCCGGTATCGCTGAGCAGCGCCTCCTCATGGCTCGTGCTGCTGACCTTGAAGAAAAGCAGGTTCGCCGCAATGTCGAGATTTGATTCGAAGCGCACCTCGCGCCCGCCTGCGCGCTGCAGGGGCGAAATGGTCGTCTTCAGGTCGCCCACGGAGAACCCCCTGCTGCTGATCCGGTAGCGCATGGTGCGCCCCTGCAGGCGGGGCACCTCGGCGTAACAGACCAGAAGCGAGGAAACCAGGAAGCAAAAAAGCGCGGTGCTAAACTTTTTCGGCATTGACATGGAAACTCATCGTTGCAGCGGTAACCCGGCTCAGGCCGGTGTAGAGGAAGATGACCACCCAGAGGAGTTGCAGCAGCAATAGCGGCCCGGGGCTCCAGAGGCCGGCGAGGCCGCGGGACAACTCGGGAAGTGGAGCGGCGTAATCCCCGAAATACTCGACGGCCCAGATGCCGTAACCGATGCTGATAACTCCCATGACCTGGTAGGCGGAGAATCTGCCGGCTCCCCGGTGGTCGTCCCTGAAGAACTCGGAGACCACCCGCCACCCCTGGGTGACCGCGAGCGCGACCAGGAAGGCGGCTGCGTAGCGGGCGCTCAGGAAGAGCAGGGTCGAGATGAGTCCGGCCGTGCAATACAGTACGTAGGTCGCGCCCTGGACCGGGAGAACCTTTACCCCGTCCAAGCCAGAGGCGTAGGCGATTTTTTTGGTTTTGCCGGTAAAGGTGAGGGCAAGCGGGGCCACCAGCCGCGCGACCTTCGGGTGGCAGGCGGAGAGCGGCTTGCCGTAGCAGCAGCCAAAGCTCACGCAGGCGAGCCGCCCGAACCCCTCGCCAAAGGCGTAGGCGATGGAGATAGCGGCGAGCGCTGCCAGCGGCGGCACCCTCATCCCCTGGTCACCCAGCGGGATCCGGTTCACCAGCTCGACGATCCAGGGCGCCAGGAGCGTTCCGACGAAGACGGCGCCGCCCACCGTGAAGGTGTTCGCCTTCTTTTCCACGACCTGCGCCACCAGGCGCGAGGCGGGGACGCAGCAGGCAAGCAGCAGCGCGACAATCGCGATCACCGCCTGCAGGGAGACCCCCGCCGCCCCCATCAGGACAAGCGCGAGACAGGTAGCCGCCAGGTAGGCGTTGGCGGTCAGGATGCCGTACCAGGTGAGGTTGACCCCGGCCCAGGAGCCGTCGCCACCCTTACGCAGCGGGACCGCCGCCGCGATCTGCCACCCTTCCCCCGGGAGCACCCGCATCCCCCAGAAAAGATAGAGCGCCGAGAAAGCGAGCAGCGCGGACATGAACATGGTGTGTGTCATGAAGAGTTCCTCCATTTTGTGTCTTTCAAAAAACCAGGCAGAAACAGGCGTCGCACACGGATGACACGGATTAAGCGGATAAAGTCAGATCAAACCTTATGATCTTGTCTCACCCCAAAGATTTTGTTTAGCCCAGATCTTTTGACGTATCCGATGGTATCCGTTCAATCCGTTACATCCGCGTGCGACGATTTTGACTTTGTTTTATAGAGCCCTCGCCAGGGCAGCACGAACCCGTATGTCGGTCTCCACCAGCTGCCCACCGAACCCCTTGGAGAAGCGGCTGACCGCGTCGCAGCGCTGCTGGTTCGCCACCAGGTCGGGCGCGAAAGCGACCCGGCCGCGCTGGAATACCAGGATATCGGTGCTGCTTCCCGGGCGGTACAGCGACTTTGGCTGCCCCTTGGCCAGGAACATCCCGGGGACCACCGGCTGCGGGTCCTGGTACTCCTGCGCGCTGTAGCACTGCAGGATGTCCCCGATCATGAGCGCCACCACCTCGACCATGGCCACCAGGCCCACACCGGTCCCGCCCTTAACATCCGTGTCAATGATGGTGACCACCCGGCGGTTCTTGGAATACGGGGTTGCGACCGTGACGATGGCGCCCGGGTTGCAGGAGTTGAAGGCGCCGTCGATCTGGTAGATGTCGATCACCTCGCCGGAAACCGGGCAGTGGTTGTAGTGGTACTTGTCGGGGGTGAGCCGGAATAGCGCGAAGTTGCCGCCCCGCATCGCCTCCAGCCAGGGATGCCGGTCGCCCCCTAACAGTTCCTCGAAACTGAAGAACTTGTCCTTGATGAAGAGGCTGGAGGTCTCCTGGCAGCTTCCCACCAGCACGCGCGCGTCGGCGGGCGAAACGACAGCACCGGGATCCTCCGGCATCGGCCGGCAGTCCCAGTAGCGGATCTGCCGCTCGAAGACCTTGCGCGGGGTGTCGAGCTCGGCCGGGCTTGCCAGGCACTCGTCCAGGTTTATCTCCAGCTGTTTGAGGAACCTGCTGCAGGCCGAGCCGTAGGAGCCGAAGTGCATGTCGTAGTTGAGAAAACCGAGCACATCCGTCATGCGCGGGCTGGTCAGCAGCCGGAACAGCCCGGGCGCGTTTTCCCGGACCTGGTTGTACATGAGCCGGATCAGCCGGTCGGCGATGAGCGGCTCGTCGCACAGGGCCCCGCTATCCCGCGCGATGTATTGGTGCTGCATGGTCAGCATGAATGTCTCTCCTTTGCAGTTGTGCCTCCGCTGCCACCTGGTCGCGTGTTACCGACAGCAGGGTCAGGTTGATCAGGCGCCTCAGGCTCCAGGCGTCCAGCCGTTCCGCGAGGAGGTCCTCCCTCACGCCAGACAGAAAGGCCGCGCTATCCACCTGCTCACCCAGGGCGTGCAGGGCGGCGCGCTCCAGCGCCCCGCCTTGCTCTGCCGAACGGTCCAGGTCGCGGAAATCCTCCTCCAGGATCGCGACTCCCTCCTCCATATGCCGCTGCCGCAATCCGCCGCGGTAGTAGCGCTCCGCGGCACGGTTGAAATCGTCAGCCTTGACCCGCATCGGGTCGCCGGTATTCAGCGCGCCCAGGATCCCTTTGGTGAGCTTTCCCGCAGCCGAGCGGTGCTCCGGATCGACCAGGCGCAGCTCCAGGTCGGCGATGGTCTCCTGCAATCCCATGGCTGTTATCAGGTCCCCCGCGTCTTCGCGCAGCAGGTGCAGCAGGGCAAGCCGGTACTCGCGCACCTTCACCCTCAGGTAGCCTGGATAGCGCCGGCTGGGACGCACCTCCCGGGTCTTCTCGATGATCCGCTGCAGGAAGCAGTTGCCGCTATCCTTGCGCACGAAGAAGGTCGGATTGCCGATAGCCGTGGCGAAGAAGATCTGGCACCGCTCGCTTTCCAGGGTCGGTTCGTCGGGAATCTCGGCGTGGGTCAGGGCCCCCGTGGCCATGTACTTGTAGGCAAGCGCGTTTACCAGCATCTGCAGGTCCGTGGCCTTGCCGAGGTCGTCTTGCAGCGAATCGAACTGGCTGTAGTGGCGCCCCTCATACCCCGAGAACCCCATGACGCCGAACTCGCGCAGCTTGTAAAGAAGGTAGAGCGACATCTGCGAATCGAAGACGCCGAGATCGGCCAGGTCCCGCTTCAGCTTGTCGGAGTTGCCGACGCGCCCGTTCAGCGCCGGGCTCTGCGGGGTGCTCATGAGGCAGATCAGGTAGTCTACCAGGCGGTAGTCCGGCACGAAATCGCCCTTGAGCCGGAACAGGCCGCTCACCAGCTTGTCGATCCAAGGCGGGCCGAACGGGGTCACCGGACGCCCCAGTACGGAGAGACTTGCCTTCTTCTGCCAGCGCCTCCAGAGCATGCGCAGGTGGGTGTAGTCGAGCTCGTGGGGCAGAAAGCCGAGGGCGCGCTCCGGATGGAAGTCGGTGAATCCCAGCCGGTAGGGCGAGGCGCTGTAGGTGCCGACGAAGAGCGTCAGGAAGTGCTCCGCCATCTTGATGGTCAGGTCGCCCAGGTATTTCTCATGGACCTGGGTGAAACCGGAGGCGGGGTCGCCCAGGAGACGCCCCAGCTTGCGGCTCCCAAGGCTCACATGGGTGCCGTTGTTGGCGAGGCTCACATTGGAGACGTTGGGGAGCACCACCAGGTTGTTGGTGATGATCCCCGCCTCGCGCAGCTTGGCGACCGCGTTCAGCTGGCTCCGGGAGAGCACCTGGTGGCAAAGCTGCATGTAGCGGTGTTTTTCCTCGCCCCGGTCCCAGCCGGAGAGGCAGGGACTCATGAACAGTTCGCGGTAGAAGGCGTCGGCGACGCGGTCGTTCAGCTCCTTCTGGCGCACCGGCGGGTGCGGAGCGAAATAGACCATGGCCCTTTGGCCGCTCTCCCGCAGGCCGAAGCGCTCGTTGGCGTACATGACCAGCAGCTGGGTGAAGAGGTAGCGTTTCGAGGTCTCCCTGGCGAGGGCGCGCCCCATGCGCCCCTGCGCGGTCAGCGACACCACCTGGAAGGAGAAGGTCTCCGGCGAGGTATTGTCGTTCAGGTAGTGCCCCATGAGGCGCCGTCCGGTGGCCTCCAGCGCGACGGGGAGCTTCTGGGACCCCAACAGGTCTGCCAGGGAGAGTTTCAGCAGGTAGCTTACCGGGAGCCTGAGCAGCTGCTCGCCCTCGCTGCCGGTCAGGAAGAAGCGCCCCGCATCGCTTCTCCGGCCAGCCGCAGGATTCTTCTTGTCGCAAAGGAGGTCGCCTTCCAACACCTGGAGCGCGAAAGCGGAAAGGTTCTTTCTGGGAAACCGGACCCAGCTGTTCTCCCAGACATTGTCCTTGTTCCCGGCGAGGTAATGCTCCAGGTCGGCGATCAGCCGCTTGGGGGTGTCCCCGGCCGCGGCTCGCTTGGCTATGTTCGCGAAGTAGTCCGATTGCTCGATGACACAGGGGAGGTCGACGTCTCCCCTACCCCCGACCACGACCGCCTGCAGTTCGGTCTCGGTGCCGCCG
>TBL_comb47_HYPODRAFT_10003219_pt1 | contig 19494 bp, 20 predicted proteins | sample TroBogypolimnion_40_FD_10682 | JGI IMG/M metagenome (IMG submission 10682) | reverse complement strand
TTTTTTCTTGTAATTCATTATTATCCATTAACTATATTATATAAATAGTTTTATATAATTTTTATAAAACTATATAAAATCGGCGTTTGCCGAAGGCACTAACGAGGAAATGTAAAAAGGTGTAAAATACTTATAATATGATGTAAAATAACTATATAAAAAGTTATCATTATATATTGTATTGATGTGCAATTCAAACTTTACAAATAAAAAATATAATGAAAAATATAATGAAAATTCAATATGTACAGATGAAAAATTAGTCTTTCCAATTGAAAGATATAATGAAGATTATCAAAAATGTCGAAAATATACAGATACTTTTACACAGTTAACAGATAATCAAATTAACAAAATAAGAGAACAATATAAGGTTGTTGATGTAGCATGGTTAAGCAGCGACACAGTGAGTTACCAGATGTTTGGGGATAAATATTTTGATAATTCTCTAAATGGTGATAAGTCTCTAAATGGTGATAAGTCTAAAACAAAAACAAAAACAAAAACAGAAATTATAAATTCTATGCTAGTTTATTATCTTATCAACCAAGATAGAGCAATTTATAAAAAAACAGATTATCTATGTAATGAAATAGAAAAAGTGTGTATTTGTAATACTCACGCTGCTGATTTTAGAAAAATTTATGATGGAATAAACTACAAAAAAGATGATAAATATATTAGTTGGTTTAGAGAGAAGGAAGCATAAGTTTTAATTCCATCTTTGTTAACACTATATTTTATTTTTATTACTATTAATGGTAACAAAAATTAAACTAACAAATTATTCCGGCGTGATAGAGGTACAATTTCATCTACAATTTATGTTAAAAAATATGAAAAAAAATGTAATTATATTTTGTTGATGTTTACTCCATTTTTCCAAAAATGGATTCATTATGTGATAAGCAATCCCAATTTATTTTATCTTGGTTTTCTTTTAATAATGGCACTATTTTCGGCGAATGGTTAGACGACACTCCAAACCAATTAATTTTATCTTGATTTTCAGTAAGCAGTTGGACTGCTTCTGGCGACGAATTTGAAGATAATCCTATCCAATGTATTTTGTGTTGATTTGCCATCAACAATTTTCCTATGTCAGAAGATTTATTATACGACAAATAAACCCAACTAATGTTATATTGATTTTTCAATAATAATTGAACCGCAACAGGATTGGAATTACCAGACATTTCATTCCAATCAATCTTATCTTTATTTTCCATCAATAATTGGACGGCTTCGTCCAAAGGATTGGACGACAATGTGCTCCAACATATGTTATCAAAATTTTCTCTCAATAATAGGATTGCTTCTGGAGAAGAGTTGCCTGATAAATTGGGCCAATTAATTTTTGACGGATTGGCTCTCAACAGTTGTATCGCATTTGACGATTGATTACACGACAAATTTGTCCAATTAATTTTTTTTTGGTTTTCTATCAATAATTGTGTTGCTTCTGGAGCAACATTGTAGGATAAATAATAATAATTAATTTTATCTTTATGCTTCATCAGATATTTTACAGCTTCTGGATCAGAGTTAGAAGATAGCCCATCAAAATGTATTTTATCTGTATTTTGTAGTAGAAATTCTACTGCTTCTTTGGATCGATTGAATGTCAATGCTTTCCAATTAATTTTATCTTTGTTTAATTCGTGAAAACTTGTTAACACATTTACACTGTTATTGGCATTTAATGTGGTCATTTTTATATCTAATGGGTGTTGTTTGCCTTTATTATGTGGGAAAAATTTCAATTCAATTTTTTTTTAATAAAATTTAATTGAAATTCTCTCTAAATAATAAATACATAACTCTTTATAACAATGAATGTTAAAGAAACAAACCTAGAATTATCTATGTGCTTATTGGATTGGATTGACAAAGATAAAATACATTGGAGTTGTTTGTCCGAAAATCCAAGTGCGATGGATTTATTAAAAGCACAATTTATTTTATCTTTATCTTTATCAATCCAATCCAGTAAGCGCATAGGTAATTCCACGTTCATTGTTGGTAATATTTGTTTATTTTTACGTTTATTTTTACGTTCACTTTTTTTACTAATCAATTATTTTTTCTCTTATCTCCAATATTTTTAAAAAAATAATTTAAGATTCAAAAAAAATTGAAATAAGTTTCACTCCAAATCATAAATCAAAATACTTAAAAAACATTTGAAATATGGAATTACCTATGTGCTTACTGGATTGGGTTGATACAGATAAAATAGATTGGAAACAGCTGTCACGGAATCCATATGCGATAGATTTATTAAGAAAATATCCAGATAAAATAGATTGGAAACAGCTGTCACGGAATCCATATGCGATAGCTTTATTAAGAGAATATCCAGATAAAATAGATTGGAAACAGCTGTCACTGAATCCAAATGCGAAAGATTTAATAAAAAAAAATCAAAAAAATCAAAAAAAGAATAAAACAAAAAATCATTGTTTGTATTTGTCACGAAAATCAAATGATATTGATTTTTTAAGAGCAAATCCAGATAAAATAGATTGGACAAAATTGTCACAAAACTCGTCCCTTGACGCTATTCAATTATTAAGAGAAAATCCAGATAAAATATGTTGGTATTGTTTGTCCCGAAATCCAAACGCAATTGATTTATTAAAAGAACATCCAGATAAAATAGATTGGGTTTGGTTATCATCTAATCCAAACGCGATGACTTTATTAAGAGAAAATCCAGATAAAATAAATTGGAATGCTTTATCATTGAATTCAAACGCAGAAGCTATTGCGTTATTAAGAGAAAATCCAGATAAAATAGATTGGAATTATTTGTCTCGAAACTTGTCTCTTGACGCTATTGAATTATTAAGAGAAAATTTAGATAAAATAGTTTGGAAAAAGTTTTTAGAAAATCCAAGCATCGTTACTTATGATTATGAGAAAATGCGAGAGAACTGCTTATTATTCAAAGAAGATTTAATGAAGGAACGCTTTCATCCTCGTAATTTACGAAAGTTTGGATTATGGGGTCATTCAGGTGGGATTGAAGATGATGAATAATTGTTGAAAATAGTTTATAAAACACTTCTTTTTTTGAATGTTGGAGAGAATAAATTATTAAAAAAATTGAATTGAAGTTCTATCCAACTAACAAATTATAACCTTATAACAATGAATACAGAATTACCAATGTGCTTACTTGATTGGATTGATAAAGATAAACTTAATTGGACTCAGTTGTCATCAAATCCAAATGCTATTGAGTTATTAAAAGCAAATCCTGATAAACTTGATTGGACTCAGTTGTCTCGAAACGTTAACGCTTTAGCGTTATTAAAAGAAAATCCAGATAAAATTTATTGGCATCGTTTGTCAGCTAATCCAAATGCTATTGAATTATTAAAAGAAAATCCTGATAAAATTGATTGGGTTCAGTTGTCTCGAAATCCAAATGCAGAAGCGATAGCGTTATTAAAAGAAAATCCTAATAAAATTCATTGGGATTGTTTGTCATCTAATCCAAATGCTATCCAATTATTAAAAGAAAATCCTGATAAAATAATTTGGTATTGTTTGTCTCTAAATCCAAATGCGATTAAATTAATGAGAGAAAATCCAGATAAAATATATTGGGGAGGTTTGTCATTGAATCCAAACGCTATTAATTTATTAAAAGAACATCCAGATAAAATTGATTGGCTGCGTTTGTCATTGAATCCAAATGCAGAAGCGATAGCGTTATTAAGAGAAAATCTAGATAAAATAAATTGGATTTATTTGTCATATAATCCAAACGCAGAAGCGATAGCGTTATTAAGAGAAAATCCAGATAAAATACATTGGACAAATTTGTCAACAAATCCAAGCATCTTTACTTATGATTATGATAAGATGCGAGAAAATATGTTATTATTCAAAGAAGATTTAATGAAGGAACGATTTCATCCGCGTAATTTACGCAAGTTTAGTAGTTGGGGACATAGTTGTGGGATTGATGACGACGACGATGAATAAAACCATTTATTATAAATTATTTTTTATTTAATAATAAAATTGAATTAAAATTCTCTCCAATCCCCATTTAGTAAAAACAAAAATAAAACAATGAATACAGAATTACCTTTACGGCTATTGGATTGGATTGTTAAAGATAAATTAGATTGGGAATATTTGTCCGAAAATCCAAATGCTATTGCGTTATTAAAAGAAAATCCTTTGCAAATATGTTGGTGGCGTTTGTCTAGAAATCCGTGTGCAGAAGCTATTGCATTATTAAAAGAATATCCTGATAAAATTATTTGGCATCGTTTGTCAGCTAATCCAAATACAGAAGCGATAGCGTTATTAAAAGAAAATCCTTTGAAAATTGATTGGCTTTTGTTGTCTAAAAACTCATCCCTTGACGCAATTGCGTTATTAAAAGAAAATCCTGATAAAATTATTTGGCATCGGTTATCGTCTAATCCGTGTGCAGAAGCTATAGCGTTATTAAAAGAAAATCCTTTGAAAATTGATTGGACATATTTGTCATATAATCCGTGTGCTATTGATTTATTAAAAGAAAATCCTTTGAAAATTAATTGGGTTCAGTTGTCATCTAATCCGTGTGCAGAAGCTATAGCGTTATTAAAAGAACATCCTTTAAGAATTAATTGGTTTGCTTTGTCAAAAAATCCGTGTGCAGAAGCTATTGCATTATTAAAAGAATATCCTGAAAAAATAAATTGGTCTCGGTTATCCGAAAATCCAAGCATCTTTACTTATGATTATGATAAGATGCGAGAAAATATGTTGCTTTTTAAAGAAGATTTAATGAAGGAGCGCTTTCATCCACGTAATTTACGCAAGTTTAGCAGTTGGGGACATCGTGGTGGCATTGATGAAGACGACGATGAATAAAACATAATTAAATGTGTTATCTATCGTTTCTTTGTTGGACGACCTTTTCTATATTTAGTTTGTCTTCTTTTATGTCCATTCTGTTTATGTGTTCTCTTTTTCTTGTGTTTTCGTGTTGTTCTTTTACTGCTTTTAAATCGCTTTCCTTCAAGTCGCTTTCCTCCTTTAAATAGTCTTTTTTTTTCTATTTCTACATAATCAGCGTCTGGATCGTATTCCTCGCCTTCTTCTGGTCCTCCTTCTGCTTCTTTAATCCTATCATATGCTGCCCTATTTGCTAGTCCATTATTATCTTGAATTTGTAAAATATTTGTATTTTGATTAAGAGCGTCGGGATTTGGATTAAGAGCATCATTAGAATTTGTAACGCAGATTGTTGCGATTTGCTTATATATATAACCAAAAGGCGTCTTAATTAATTTATATACAAATAAAATACCACCCCAAAATATTGCCAAAAATAATTCTCCGCCCTTTTTGAAAATCTTAATTGTTCCAGTAACTCCGCCAAACGCAAATTGTATACACAATAATGCCCCAATTATTGCTACCCAGCCAGTTGGAGATAAAAGTAACTCTAGTAACATAGTGTTTACAAACTTTAATAATGAACGAAATAAAGCCAATGGTCCTTCAGCACCAAAATCAGCAAGTGATGCTATTGTTTTTCCCAAATTTTGTTTTCCAAATTCAGACGCATTTAGCCCAATGTCGACCCAACTTTGTACTACTGTTTCAGTAGCAATCCACCAATTTCCTAGTTGCCTTGCTGTTCTTTCGGCATTTTGTTGCGTTTCAACATCCTGAATATTGCGTTCAAAATCTTCAATCTCGGCTGCGAACATATTTAACTCGGCTTCTTCTTCTGCTTGTTTTTTTTGTAATTGTAAGTCAGCTTCTCTTTTGGGAAATTGTTTTTTTAAATTGTCTAACATTATATTTAAATTGGTTAACTGATTTGTTAAAAATGTTTGAAATTCTGCCATATTAGTAGGCGACGCAAATCTTGCTAATTTTAGCATTTCAATCTTGAAAGAAAAATTAACAATATTATTTAAAGAATCGGTTATTGCTTTTAAAACATCTAAGCGTTGATGTAGACTTTCTAATATTTGAATTGAATTTTTGTTTTGTTGTTCATCACCTATAGAAATTTGTGTTTTTTGTGCTGCAATATTTTTTTCAAGAGAATTTATTATGTTAATCATCGACATATATTCTATTTTATCACCAATTACGCTAATATTTGTTCCTTGTAACTCTAATTGAAGGTTGTATCCAAAAGAACAATATAATTTTGAAAATGCGAACATATTTTCTTCTAACGCCATTTGGTCGGTTTCTGAAAGTTGGCTAGGTTGTTGTTGTAATGCTTCTTTAGTTTCCTTAATTGTTGTTTGTGTGGATTTAATAGATCCCCAAATACCATTTACCGTGTTTGCTAAAAATGCTAATGGTGTAGCAGTATCTCCTGTAATAGGAACAACTGCTGCGGATGCTATTGCTCCTACAGCATTACCGACAATATCAGCTTGTAAATTATTATTTTGTTCCATAACGGAATTAGCAATTTTGTCAAGCTTATTTTTTGTTTCTTTTAAACTATCGAGTGATTGCCATTTTTCAAATACTTTGTTATCTTTTGCACGTATCATCAAATCAATACACAAGTTTTCAACACCGCCAGAAAAATTTCTTGATTCAGTATTAAAATTTTGTACAGTATTTTGTAAAACAAATTGTCCATCTTCTGGAGTTTTAAAAAAACTAAGAGCCGAACCTATGAACCCAGAAGTGTCATCTTTAATTTTTTGGTTGTATTTTTGTACAACATTATTCATATCTACAGGTCCTGAAGTTATTTCGGATTTTTGAAATAAATCGCTTACGAAAGTGTTTTCCGAAAAGGAAATCATTCCTTTTTGAAATTGTTCTAAATTTTCGCTAGATATTAATTGTAATGATGTGGGTGGTAATTGTAATGCTTTAGAATCGACTTCAGATGGTAATACGATTTGTATTAAACACATAATTATAAATAACATTGGTATTAATTTGTTAGTTACTGGTAGTCCGCCATTTTGACTATTGTTTTTTTCATCCATGTTACTATTTAATTTATAATTAGTAATAAAATCAATTAATCCAGACATATCTGTTTCGGGAATTTGTAAAATAATTGTATCCATCATGTGTTTTATATATGAAGCAATCGTATATTGTTGAACACAATATTTTATAATTGATGTGTGAAGTTGTAATAATGTGTTATTTAATTCTTGAATAAGTTTAGATTGTTCTAAATTAATGCCTAAACCTGTATATATATTATTAAAATCTGGAATAAAGGCAATAGACGAGGTTTTTGTTAGTATAATCAATAACATCTCTATGGAATTAACAAATTGATTGGGGATATCCCATAATGGATCTATTGGGTCTAATTGTATTGCGTTACCCGTTTCTTTTAATTTGTTTAATATGTCTTCTAACGGTTCGCCCATCATTTATTATATTATTAAAATATTAAATAATTTATTGCGGAACTATTTAAAAATTGTTTTCTTAATGATTTGTAAAATGTCTATTAAACAGAAGACAATAGTATCTTATTTTGAAAGTAAAGATCATTTCATTAGTTTATTGGAGAAGAATCCAGGTTTAGTAATACTTAAAATGGGAGCCACTTGGTGTGGTCCTTGCAAAAAAATAAAACCAGTTGTAGATGCTTTTTTTACATCATCGCCAGATAATGTTATTTGTTGTGAAATTGATGTAGATGAATCGGTTGATTTATATTCGTATTTTAAAAGTAAACGAATGGTAAATGGAATTCCCGTAATAATGTGTTTTAAAAAGGGAAATACAAGTTATATACCAGACGATTCTATTACGGGCGCGGATCCAGCAGGATTAGATGCGTTTTTTAAGAGATGTGGGCTACATTTGCTGTCGGTACGATAAATATATATACTTTTTATAACAAAGTAGAAAAGTATAGCAAAATATATATACTTTTTATAACAAAGTAGAAAAGTATAGCAAAATATATATACTTTTTATAACAAAGTAGAAAAGTATAGCAAAATATATATACTTTTTGTTATAATTTTTGTTATACTTTTTATACTTTTAAGAAAAGTATAAATATAAGTTAATTTATTATTTAAATATTGCCCAACTATAATATTAATGAATCACAAAGAATTCCCAAATACTAGTTGTTTGAAAGCGGGTATTAAAATACATCCATCCAATAATGATTTTAATTCTAATTTTAATACTAACAAACCTTCCAATCTGAAAGCTCCTGTTAGTTTCCAAAATACTACAATCAATTCATTAGATTTAGAATTAGATAATTATTCCTTAGATGACTTATATCATCTATTTAATATTCCAAATTCTACTTTATCCGAAGAATCATTAAAATCAGCCAAACAAATAGTGCTTAAAATGCACCCAGATAAATCTCGTCTAGATTCCAAATACTTTCTGTTCTTTTCAAAAGCTTATAAGCGATTGTTCGGTATTTACGAGTTTCAAAACAAATCTTTAAAAAAAACATATAAAGATGAAGACTTTTTTGATGATAGCAATCGCAATGTGTTGAATAAAATGTTTGAAAATAACAAAGATTTAAAAGATTCGAAAAATTTTAATTCTTGGTTTAATCAATCTTTTGAAAAACACAGACTCGAAGACCCATTAGAACAAGGCTACGGCGATTGGCTTAAATCCGATGAAGGATTTCAGAATATTGATGAAAATGTAACTAAAAACAATATGAATGAAATATTCGAACAAAAAAAGAAACAACTACAATCAGTATCTGTGTATACAGGAATTAATTCAATGATGTCTTCAAGCTTTGGTGGGTCTTTGCTTGGTACAAATGATAATTTTACATCCGATAACTATACTGATTTAAGGCAAGCATATACAGAAACTTTAATACCAGTAACTCAAGAAGATTATGAGAAAATGCAAAAATTCAATAATGTTAGCGAATATAAAGCACATCGTGAAAAAGTAGACGTAACTCCTTTGACTAAAGAAGAAGGGGAAAGACAATTATACCAGCAAAAAACTCAAATGGATCAAGAATCCGCCGCTTTAGCTTTTAAATATGCGAAAGAATCTGAAAAATCCAAAGAAAAACAAAATGGGTTTTGGTCGGATATTAAACATATTACGGGATGGTAAAAAAATTGAAATGAATTTTTTTATAAAATGCATACATAAATTATAAACTATGAATACAGAATTACCAATGTGCTTACTGGATTGGATTGACAAAGATAAAATACATTGGGTTAATTTGTCACAAAATCCAAACGCTATACAATTATTAAGAGAAAACACAGATAAAATAAATTATGTTAATTTGTCATTAAATCCCAATGCAGAAGCGATAGCGTTATTAAAAGAAAATCCAGATAAAATTAATTGGTTTGCTTTGTCATTTAATCCGTGTGTAGAAGCTATAGCGTTATTAAGAGAAAAATCAGATAAAATTTATTGGTATTGGATGTCATTAAATCCCAATGCAGAAGCGATAGCGTTATTAAGAGAAAATCCTGATAAAATAAATTGGCCTTGGATGTCATTAAATCCCAATGCAGAAGCGATAGCGTTATTAAAAGAAAATTTAGATAAAATATATTGGTCTCATTTGTCATCTAATTCAAATGCGTTTCAATTAATGAGAGAAAACCCAGATAAAATAAATTGGTCTCGGATGTCATATAATCCAAACGCAGAAGCTATAGCGTTATTAAGAGAAAATCTAGATAAAATTAATTGGATTTGTTTGTCATCTAATCCAAGCGCAATACAGTTATTAAGAGAAAATCCAGATAAAATTGATTGGTGTAATTTGTCATATAATCCAAACGCAGAAGCGCTAGCGTTATTAAGAGAAAATCAAGATAAAATTGATTGGAATCAGTTGTCAGTAAATCCAAATATCTTTACCTATGACTATGAGAAGATGCATACAAATATGTTATTATTCAAAGAAGATTTAATGAAGGAACGATTTCATCCGCGTAATTTACGCAAGTTTAGCAGTTGGGGACACAATGGAGGAATTGATGAAGACTATGACGAAGACGATGACGAATAAATACATGTATTAAATTATTTATTTTTTTATTTATAAAAAATTGATTTGAAATTATCTCTATTTACTATATTAAAACAATTTAAAGAAACAATGACTAAGAACATAGAATTACCAATGTGCTTACTGGATTGGATTGACAAAGATAAACTAAATTGGGATTATTTGTCCCTAAATCCAAACGCTATACAATTATTAAGAGAACATATAAATAAAATAAATTGGGCTGCTTTGTCATATAATCCCAATGCAGAATCGATAGCGTTATTAAAAGAAAATCCAGATAATTTTAATTGGTATAATTTGTCCGCAAATCCAAATGCAGAAGCGATAGCGTTATTAAAAGAAAATCCTTTGCAAATTGATTGGAATAATTTGTCTAAAAATCCAAATGCTGTCGCGTTATTAAAAGAAAATCCAGATAAAATACATTGGGGATTTTTGTCACGAAATCCAAATGCAGAAGCGATAGCGTTATTAAAAGAAAATCCTGATAAAATACATTGGTATAATTTGTCATATAACTCGTCCCTTGACGCTATTGCGTTATTAAGAGAAAATTTAGATAAAATACATTGGATTCAATTGTCATATAATCCAAACACAGAAGCGATAGCGTTATTAAGAGAAAATCCAGATAAAATTAATTGGACTTATTTGTCATTAAATCCAAACACAGAAGCGATAGCGTTATTAAGAGAAAATCCAGATAAAATAAATTGGAATTACTTATCATCTAATCAACACGCAGAATCTATATCGTTATTAAAAGAAAATATAGATAAAATTAATTGGAATCGGTTATCATTAAATGACAATGCGATTGAACTATTAAGAGAAAATCCAGATAAAATTTATTGGGAAGGTTTGTCCAACAATCCAAATGCTATTCAATTATTAAAAGAAAATCAAGATAAAATTAATTGGAACATGTTATCATCTAATCAAAACTTAGAAGCTATAGAGTTATTACACCTTTTCTCATTTAAAACGCCCATTATAGACGCTAAAAAATAAGAAAAAATGTAAAATCAATAGTAGGAATTTCACCTACGATGGTCTTACTTTTTCATCTTCCTTTTGTTTATTTGAAGATGTGAAAGACGAAATATGGAAACATAATGGTCGTTCTTGTTTTTCTATCCAACAACTCGTTAAATTCATTATGTTTATGGAAGAGTTTGCATCTCTTGTCCTAAATACGATTTTTTTGTTTTCGCAACTCACGCAATTAGAACAAATTAACAGACGAAACACTTTCTTTCCTTCTTTATCCTTGTAATATTCCAAATCTTTATTACAATCACAACACTTTTTACTGGTATTGCATTCATTTATCGTTATTGTATCATATTTCTTATGAATTAATTTCCTTAACCCTTTATTCATAGTAGGCATAAAATGTTTCATTTGTGTTGACCTACTCCAATTGCCATAACCGATTAGGATATTTTCACCAAAAGTTTCTTTAATTTTATTCAAAAATGTATCTATGCTTTTCTTGCCATAACTATATTGCCGAAACTTCATTTTTCTCCATGTATCTCGTTTGTAAAACTCGGTTGTTTCTTTGTTTAATTTATCCTTTTCAACCAAATATGTTTTGAACTTTTCATAATCAACTGATTTGCTATTTTGAAACGATAATATAGTTTCTTTTTCAATAATACAATTTTCTTTTCTTTCCTCTAATAAAATCCTTTGGTTTGTTTTTGCTTTACTTTCTCGTTTTCTTTGCGGTGCTGTGTATTGTAGTTTGTTCCCATTTTTATCCATCATATAAACTAACGAACGCTTACCTGGATCACAACCTACAATATTTCTTTCCTTCAAAGTGTCTAATTGTTCTTTTGATAAATCTTCTATATTGTAAAAATCTTGTTCTTGTAAAACAGGCACTCTTGAACCCCATTTTTTATCTTTCAAATCTTTTCTGATAAACAACAAACAACAACTAATTCCGTCAGTTTGTATTTGGTTATGAAACTGATAATGTTTGTTCTTGAATATTCTATGGTTCAAATTCAGGAAATTACTCCATACTTCATTTTGGTTGTCTTTTACATTACTCAATAATTCTCCCTTTTTTACTTTATTACCATGTTTATCTTTTTCAGGACAAAATAGGTTTATCAAACTTGATGTATCAATAATAATGTGTTTTGGAATAATATTGTTTCTTAATGGTAATGGTTGGAATAATTTACTTTCTTGTTTTTCCAATACAGAGTTCATATACAACATTCCTTTCAAATAATCAAATGGGTTCACTTTAACATCATAATGAATTGACTTTTTGATTTCAGTAGGTAATATGTTAGGTAAATGAGTTTCTTTCCATTTTGAAAACATTTCATTTGTTTCAGTTAATTCCACAAGGTTCTTTTTGAATTGAAATAAGGTTGATTTATCTTCTGTAATTTCATTTGTGGTTTTATTTATAAATCGCAAAAAGTGTTGGATAAAATGCTCTTGTGTATTATTGGATAAAGAAGTATGTATTTGCGTTGCTAAATAAGGTAATAAAAAAGTTGTATTTTTCAAGTTAGTTTTTACATGGTTCAGTAAAGGTTGATATTCCTTTTGATAAAAAGCGTCTAAAACTTCTAAAAGTTCAGTATCTTTTCCTTTCTTTCCTCTATTATCACGAGTGCCTAATGTTTTGATACAATACAAAATAAATGTATCGTCTAATTCAGGCAACGGATTATTATTTGTGTATTGGTGCAAAACATACAAACGAATAAATTGGTAGGTATGAATAACCAAATCGTTCATTTCAAAAACCAAATGATCTATAACTGGTTGGGTTGTATCACGATTAAGTAAAATCGTTTTTAGCGGAATTTTGAAAGTTTTATATGAGGATTTTTCATTATTCCTAAACTCTTTGAAATCCTCCTTTTTCTTTTTCTTAACTTTCATTTTATATACTATTATATTATTTCTTTTTAAGTTATTTTAACGCAAAAGATTTAAATATAAAATATTATAGTAATTATATTGAAAAATGGAAAATTCAAATGAAACAGACAAAAAATATTATTGTGAATGCTGTAATTATAAATGTATATATCCTGCACACTGGAAACAACATTTAGAATGCGAAAAACATAAAAATAATGGAACAAGAAAAACGAGAAGTGATAAGGTGTTAGAACCAAACTGTAAATTGTGTGATTACACAACAACAAGAACAACAAATATGAAACTTCATTATTTGAATAATCACGCAAATAAAGAAGAGAGAAAAAAAGAGTTTAAATATTATTGTGAAGCGTGTGATTTTGGTAATTTTTCAAAAGGATTGTTTAAATTACATATGGATACAAAACATAACTATAATTCATCTAATATATCATAATAAGAATTATACCAATTAATTATCAATTTTATAGAAATATCAGTTCTCCATTTTCCTTTATAAAATGTTTTATTATTAACGAGACTTCTTTTTAGTTTTGTATGTGTTAATGGATGTTCTATTGTTATGATATTATTTCCTAATATGTAATTTATATCATTTTCAATAAAGGTTAATTCTTGTGTCAAAGACATTTTATGGTTGCTGTCTTGTTTTGAATATCTCATTGACCTAAATGTATCAGTGTCGTCGTTAATGTCTATTTCTTTTTTCCATTGTTCCTTTCTGTTATTAACATTAATGATGTCATTTTTGATTTTTTTTATACGTTCTTGTTTTATGTTATTTACATTTCTACAATATTCAATTAATTTTATTATGATTGATATTGTAGGTTCGCCAGTAATATCAATTAATTTTTCATAAGGAAACCTCATATTACCATATTCTTCTTCCCAGTAATTATATTTTTCATAACTTAATATGGAAATTATATAAGCATTTGCACCACCTTTCCAAGAATGAATTACAATTTTTTTATTTATAAAATCTTCTTCAAATAACTTAATAATATTTTTATTATTTAATGTATCTGTTCCAGCATGAAAATCAATTCTTAAATGTTTTACTCTTCCATCTTCATCATAATCTGGAATAGGATATTTTTGTCCTAATTTAATGCGAACATATTTTCCAATATTATAATATTTAAGATTTAAATTTTTAAGTTTAATACAATTCTCACATTTTTCACATCTTATACATGGTATTTGTAATGTAGTTAAAGTATTGTCATTTGCTATATTTATGAGCGTTTCAGCGTTAATTTCAAACCAAGGTTCAGGTCTATTTTCACCAAACGTTTTATGTGTATTACATATTTCAAATATACATAACAACTCACCATCATCAATATACGCAACATCTGCAATTTTTATACCATTATATTCAAACCTATATTCTATTTCAATAACCGAAGTTTCACTTATTTCAGGAATTTCAAATTCTTCATTCTTTTTACAGCAACAACAATTTCTAATAAATGAAATCTGAATTTTTCTTTCCAATAAATTTTTCAATAATATTTTTGCATCTTTGTGAATTTGTGTTTCAGTTGGATTGCTATAATGATGACAAGGATTAACATTATCTACTTTATGTCTGAAATGATGAACCCTAATCTCACCTTGACATAAAATTAAATCCTTATTACATTCAGGACAAATATATTCATCTTTTTTATTTGCTATTTTAGGATAAACATATTCACCATTAAGTTTATTAATTGCTCCAAGAGATAATACGTGCGTCATTATATTATGATTGTAGTTGATTTGATACTAATGATTATATTATCAAATATTTAATTCAATTTTATAAATTAATATTATATATGCCTCACCAAAAGAGTAGTGATTACAAAGAAACTGCGGCGCAATATTATTTAGTGGAGGATAAATCACAAGAAGAAGTATGTAAAATATTCAAATGTTCCAGACGAAGTTTGATGCGTTGGGTAGAAAAATACAAAACAGATGGGAAAATTACTGGTTATGAAAGAACACCAAAGGCATATAAAGTGCATAAAGAACATGTAGTTTTTTTATTACAAGAAATTAGGAAAAATAAAACTATTACAATTGAAGATTTATTATATTTATTGAAAAACAAATATCCTAATTTGGATTTGAATAAATCTCATATAAGTCGCATTATACACGATAATAATATTACTTTAAAAATGACGAGAATAAGACACGAACCAGTAAAGCGTTTTGGTAAGGATATTGACATAAATAAAAGCATAAAAGAGTTTTATGATGAAGTGAAAAAATACAAAATAGAAGATATTATTTGTATAGATGAAACCTCTGTAAAATCATTACAAAAAAGAAACCATTGTTATAGTGAAAAAGGGAAACGATGTGTAATAAAAACACAATCACAAGAAGTATTCAAAAAATATACAGGAATATTTGCTATTTCTGTTAATGGTGTAGTTGGTTGGGATTTATATGAAAAAAGTGGAATAAATGCTGATAGAATGGTAGAGTTTTTAGAAGCAAATATAACAAACAAATTCAAGAATAAATTAATAATTTTGGATAATGCGAGTAGTCATAGAAATCCAAAGGTAAAAGAGGTAATAAATAAAGACAACCATTTATTATATGCTGTTCCTTATCAACATTTTACTAATTCCATAGAAAATTATTTTAGTATGTTGAAATCACGATTACAAAAATTAGATGGATTAACCCACCCAGAATTAAAGGAAAATATAACCAAGACCATAAGGAATATACCAAAAGATAAATACAGAAATATAATTAAGGGTGCTTATGAAAGACCAGAAAAATATATATCCAAGAAAAACAATACACGAAAAATCAAGAAGAATTATTTATGAGTTCTCATATAAAATGGGCGTTTTAAATGAGAAAAGGTGTAAAAGAAAATCCAGATAAAATAAATTGGATTTATTTATCAAAACAAAAAAATATATTTACCTATGATTATGAGAAAATGCGAGAAAATATGTTGCTTTTTAAGGAAGATTTAATGAAGGAACGGTTTCATCCGCGTAATCTACGCAAGTTCAGTAGTTGGGGTCATTCAGGAGGGATTGACGATGACGATGATGACGAATAAATACATGTATTAAATTATTTATTTTTTCTTTATAAAAAAATTGAAATGAATTCTTATCAAATAATAAATGATAACTACTTAAAGAAACGTATTTATTATTACAATGAATACAGAATTGCCTATGTGTTTACTGGATTGGATTGACAAAGATAAAATACATTGGGTTAATTTGTCACAAAATCCAAACGCTATACAATTATTAAGAGAAAACACAGATAAAATAAATTATGTTAATTTGTCATTAAATTTCAATGCAGAAGCGATAGCGTTATTAAAAGAAAATCCTAATAAAATATATTGGGAATATTTTTCACGAAATCCAAATGCTGTCGCGTTATTAAAAGAAAATCCTTTGAAAATTGATTGGACACAGTTGTCATTAAATCCAAATGCAGAAGCGATAGCGTTATTAAAAGAAAATCCTGATAAAATAAATTGGGTTGCTTTGTTATTTAATCCAAACGCTATTCAATTATTAAGAGAAAATCCAGATAAAATAGATTGGGATTTATTGTCATTAAATCCAAACAATATTCAATTATTAAGAGAAAATCCAGATAAAATTAATTGGGATTGTTTGTCAGCGAACCCAAACGCGATGGCGTTATTACAAGAAAATCCAGATAAAATTAATTGGGTTGCTTTGTCATCTAATCCAAACGCTATTAAATTATTAAGAGAAAATCCAGATAAAATAAATTGGACTAATTTGTCAGCGAACCCAAACGCAATGGCGTTATTAAAAGAAAATCCAGATAAAATAGATTGTAATACTTTGTCATCAAATCCAAACGCAGAAGCTATTGCGTTATTAAGAGAAAATATTGATAACATTAATTGGTGGCGGTTGTCATTAAATCCAGAAGCTATTGCGTTATTAAGAGAAAATCCTTTACAAATTAATTGGAATAATTTGTCCGCAAATTTAAATGCAGAAGCGATTGATTTATTAAGAGAAAATCCAGATAAAATAAATTGGATGTATTTGTCCAAAAATCCAAATATATTTACCTATGATTATGAGAAAATGCGAGAAAATATGTTGCTTTTTAAGGAAGATTTAATGAAGGAACGCTTTCATCCGCGTAATCTTCGAAAGTTCAGTAGCTGGGGTTTTGGAGGCATTGACGATGACGACGATGACGACGACGACGATGACTAGGCATAAACATTTATTAAATTATTTATTTTTTAATACATAAAAAATTGAAATGAATTCTTATCAAATAATAAATGATAACTACTTAAAGAAACAATGTTTGAGAACCTAGAATTACCAATGTGCTTACTGGATTGGATTGATAAAGATAAACTAAATTGGTTTTATTTGTCACAAAATTCAAATGCTATACAATTATTACAAGAAAATCCAGATAAAATAAATTGGACACAGTTGTCATATAATCCAAATGCTATTGAATTATTAAAAGAAAATCTTGATAAAATAAATTGGGTATATTTGTCAATGAATCCAAACGCTATTCAATTATTAAGAGAAAATCAAGATAAAATAAATTGGGATTATTTGTCACACAACTCGTCTCTTGACGCTATACAATTATTAAAAGAAAATCAAGATAAAATAAATTGGGAATGGTTGTCAATAAATCCAAATGCAGAAGCGATAGCGTTATTAAGAAAAAATCCAGATAAAATACATTGGAATCGTTTGTCATTTAATCCGTGTGCAGAAGCTATAGCGTTATTAAGAGAAAACCCAGATAAAATAAATTGGTGGAATTTGTCAATAAATCCAAATGCGATTGAATTATTAAGAAAAAATCCAGATAAAATACATTGGAATTGGTTTTCACAAAATCCAAACGCTATTCATTTATTAAAAGAAAAATCAGATAAAATTGATTGGAATTGGTTGTCATTTAATTCGTGTGTAGAAGCTATAGCGTTATTAAAAGAAAATCCAGATAAAATAGTTTGGAATTTGTTGTCATTGAATCCAAACGCGATTGAATTATTAAGAGAAAATATTGATAAAATTAATTGGTGTAATTTGTCATATAATCCAAACGCAGAAGCTATTGCGTTATTAAGAGAAAATCTAGATAAAATAGATTGGCGTTGGTTGTCATTCAACAAAAACGCGATGGATTTATTAAGAGAAAATCCAGATAAAATTCATTGGGATCAGTTGTCACAAAATTCAAATATATTTACCTATGATGATGAGAAGATGCGAGAAAATATGTTATTATTCAAGGAAGATTTAATGAAGGAACGGTTCAATCCGCGTAATTTACGCAAGTTCAGTAGTTGGGGCCACAATGGCAGAATTGATGATGACGAGGCATAAAACATTTATTAAATTATTTATTTTTTTATTTAAAAAAAATTGAAATGAATTCTTATCAAATAATAAATGATAACTACTTGAAACTTGTTAATTATAACAATGAATACAGAATTGCCTATGTGTTTACTAGATTGGATTGATAAGGATAAACTAAATTGGATTTATTTGTCACAAAATACAAACGCTATACAATTATTAAGAGAAAACACAGATAAAATAAATTGGTATTGGATGTCATTAAATCCCAATGCAGAAGCGATAGCGTTATTAAGAGAAAATCCTTTGAAAATTGATTGGACACAGTTGTCACAAAATCCCAATGCAGAAGCGATAGCGTTATTAAGAGAAAATCCTTTGCAAATTGATTGGACACAGTTGTCACAAAATCCAAATGCAGAAGCGATAGCGTTATTCAGAGAAAATCCTGATAAAATAAATTGGCCTTGGATGTCATTAAATCCCAATGCAGAAGCGATTGAATTATTAAAAGAAAATCCTAATAAAATTAATTGGACAAGTTTGTCACAAAATCAGAACGCAGAAGCTATTCAATTATTAAGAGAAAATCCAGATAAAATTAATTGGTATTGTTTGTCATTAAATCCGTGTGCTGAAGCTATATCGTTATTAAAAGAAAATCCAGATAAAATTGATTGGACTTATTTGTCATTAAATCCGTGTGTAGAAGCGATAGCGTTATTAAGAGAAAATCCTTTGCAAATTAATTGGAATTATTTATCATTTAATCCAAGCGCAATACAGTTATTAAGAGAAAATCAAGATAAAATTAATTGGTCTCGGTTATCATTAAATCCAAATGCGATTGAATTATTAAGAGAAAATCAAGATAAAATTGATTGTAATCAGTTGTCAGCAAATCCAAATATCTTTACCTATGATTATGAGAAGATGCATACAAATATGTTATTATTCAAAGAAGATTTAATGAAGGAACGATTTCATCCGCGTAATTTACGCAAGTTTAGCAGTTGGGGACACAATGGAGGGATTGACGATGACGAAGACGATGACGAATAAATACATTTATTAAATTATTTATTTTTTCTTTATAAAAAATTGAAATGGACTTATCTTTAAATAATATCTTAAAAGAACTTAAAGAAACAATGACTAAGAACCTAGAATTACCTATAAAATTGT
>TBL_comb47_HYPODRAFT_10003217_pt1 | contig 19496 bp, 16 predicted proteins | sample TroBogypolimnion_40_FD_10682 | JGI IMG/M metagenome (IMG submission 10682) | reverse complement strand
ATTATGCGACGTTAGAAATATGTCGAAAAATTAAAAATCAGACCATTGATATTATGTTTGTCGGGTATAAAATCTTATGTGAAGCAAATTGAATGTTTAAAATTTATCAAATTAAGGTAATGCTTGTTATGAATACTAAGAATCTGGTTGCAATTATAGTTGCCAGCGCTTTACTGGCTGGCGGAATGGTTGTTTCTGCGCAACTGCTATCAAAATTTTTTCTGAGAATTCAGCACGAAAATAAATTATCCGTCAAGGGGTACGCTGAAAAGGCGGTAAAGTCTGACGTCGGAACATTCACTGCTGTCGTAACTTACAGCGATCCTGATCTGGCGTCCGGTTATAAGAATCTGAAACTATGTTCCGGGAAGGTGCTTGGCGCGATTAAGTCTTATGGATTCAAAGATAGCGAAATCACGGTTAACAGTATGATTGTAAATAAGATATACAAGAAAATTAACGGTAAAGAGACTAATGACATTCAGTATTATACCTTATCGCAATGCATTACGGTCCGGTCAAATAATATAGAATTGATCACTTCCGGACACAAAGAATTGTATTCATTGCTGGCTGACGGTCTGGATGTTTCGGTCATTTCGCCGGATTATTTCATCTCCGATCTGGAAAAATACAAGCAGGAATTGATTGTCGGCGCAACTAAAAACGCGGAAGAAAGAGCCAGAATAATGGCTGGAAATTGTGGCGGGCAGATCAAGCGGCTGCTTGCTGCCCGGCAAGGAATCATTCAAATTACTGCACCGGATTCCGCGGAAGTATCCGATTGTGGCATTTTTGATACAAAATCGCCGCTAAAAATAATAAAAATAGTGGTTTCTCTTGATTTTATGCTTCAATAGCGAATTATAATTGGAACGATTAAAGGGCAGGGAGTGCATATCCCCTGCCCCAGGCAACTAGTTCTGAGGTTGCTCTATTACAGAGACGAAACGCAGATTATCCGGAGTCTTACCGGTAATCCTGGTGATGCGGCTGACTACGTCATAAGCAATTGCGGCATCGCCGATTTTGGATATCCGGTTGGCAAAGTCATAGGCAATTTTGATATCTCCAATTTTGTTTATCCGGTTGGATGCATCATAATTAATTGAATCATTTCCAATTTTAGACACGCGATTTACTCCACTATAAGTGATCGCGACATTGCCGACTTGAATAATCCGGCTTGAAGAATCATAGACAGCAGCGCCGGAAGCCATATTCAGATAAAATATTTTGCCGGCAGTGGAAAGAGAAACTGAATTGCCGTCGGAAGTGAAGACTTCAATCGCATCAGATGGTGAAGCGTTTACAATGGTGAAAGCCGAAAACATGACGAACCATAACAGTAGTTTACGCATAATACCCTTTCCTTTATTTGTTAATAACCGTAACAAAATAACCTATTGAATTTTTCGATAAGCCTCCCCTGCCCTAAGTTTGGCCTGGTACAGTGGCGAAACGCATGTTGTCTGGAGTCTTGCCGGTAATATTGATAATTCGGCTGAGACTGTCATAAGTAATTACGGCATCGCCGATTTTGACCACCCGATTTGAAAAATCATAAGAGATGGTGATGTTGCCGATATTGATAACCCTGCTGGATTGGTCATATTTAACTGAAATATTACCGATCTGAATCACCCGGCTTGATTCATCATACATTACAGCAGCATCGCCGACTTGAATAACCCGGTTTAAGTTATCATAAGCGATAGCGCCGGAAGTTATATTCAGACGTAATACTTTGCCGATAGTGGAAATGGAAACTGAATTGCCATGGGAAATGAAAACTTCAATTGCGTCAGATGATAAGGCATGCGCTGCGTTAAAAATCGAGAACATGACGAGCAATAATAGTAGTTTACGCATAATATATTTTCCTTTACTTGTTAATTCCGTCTTTTGCGGAAGTTTGATATTCTTTAAGTATTTTTGTTAAACTTTCAATTTTATTTTTATCTTTAGTTAACCCTATGCTGATTTTTTGCATTTCAACAGCTTGTGACGTTTTATTCAATTTAAAATAACAACTGGCGATAGTTGCCGCCACAAACGACTTCTGTTCATCGTCATTGAAACTACACTTCGAATAGGCGGTTTCGGCTAATTTCAGCGCGATTTGAAGAATCATTGCATCTTCGTGCTGTCCCGGCTCAGGATTAATCATCGCGACGGCAATTACATTTAAAATCATTGGATTGGCATTGCGTATTGACGGTGAATCACATTCTTTGTCCAGTAACTGATATTTTTTTAATTGATAAAGGATGCTGAGTTTTGTGTTCAGAAGGCCGGTTTTTCCCGTGTGCGCTTTAATCTGTTCGTCAATAAAATTGATTGCCGCTTCATCCTTGCCGGCAAGATGAAGCAAATAAGCCTTCATGCCGACAGACTGTTCACTTCCCGTATCCAGTTTAAGCAGTTCATCGCTTAATTTTAAAGCTTCTCCATAATTTTCACTCATTATATGCTGCATGATCTTTTTATTGAGTTGTGTTTGCTGATTAGCTTTCTTGGCATCAAAAGTGCCGGCGATAACAGAGTCAAGAATATTGTCCAGTTCCATCGGATGGCCAATCCAGGCGACAGTTCCGCTTTTATCAATTACGAAAACGGTTGGAATTCCGCTATCTTCAGTCATATATATTTTTGAAGTTTTTCCTTCTGTATCAAAACCGACATTATATTTCATTTCAGCATTTTGCAGCGCAAACTCTTTTACAGCCTGAATATCTTCGTCAATGCTGATGCCGGCAATAACCAAACCTTGGTTTTTATATTTTTCCTGCAACGCGGTCAGATGCGGAATGGATTCCCTGCACGGTCCACACCATGTTGCCCAGAATTCGATTATATAAACGCACGCGCCTTTTCCCTTTGAGATGTCAACCGGACCATTTTTGATCCATTGAACATTCTGGAGCCCTGGCGCCGGGTCTCCAACGTTTATCGCGTAAGAAGACCATGCCGAAAGAAAAAACATCACTATGGACAAAAATTTGACATATTTAAACATTTACAAAAATACTCCTTCCTGCTACCTGACATTATCAATAGCCCGTTATTCCTGAATTTCCATGTTTAAAATAAAAACATAACATATAAAAAAAGACTTTGGCATCGCCGTATTCGTGTAAAGTAACCGGAGCGGTATTTGAAATAGCTCAAGTTCAGGTATAAATTATACAGAATTATTTCGGAGCTATAATATATAGAATGAGAAAACCCATTTGTCGTACTTTTCTGATACTGTTCCTGGCTGTTGCCGGCGCCGGGATTCTTTGTTCCTGTCTAAGCCAAAGTGAAAACAAACTATCTCCCCTGCCCCCGATAACCGCGGAAATGAAAACTAAAGCCGCGGAACTTAAAAAAACACTGTTTCCGGCATGCCGGGAATTCGGGGTGTTCATCACTCCCAATACGATTGAACTATACGAACAGGAGCCTGAAGCGCTCGGCGCAAGACTTTCACTGCTCGGCGTGACAGACGTATATTTTGATTTTGACATTAACCTGCTGAAAAATTCAGATTTTACGAAAAAATTGCGTAAAATTGTAAATGAGCTAAGGAAGCGGGAGATCAAATGCGTTCCGGTTATCGGCGATGAACCGCTGTATCAGCCGGACCACAAGAATGCCGGCGTCGCCGCAATTGATAATACTGTCGGCAAAATAAAAAGTTTTAACCGCGGGGCTTCAGCTAATCAGGAATTTACCGGAATTGCTCCGGTTATCAATCCGCACCGCGTATCCGGCGGCAATATCAATATCAAAAGCGGCATACTTTATTCCTGGAGCGAAAACGGCTACGGTAAAAACGGCGAAAACGACATGATTATGAGGCACTCATTTGATATTCTGCAGGATCTCAAAAAAGCGGCGGAACCGTTGCCGCTGTCAATCATCATCGAACACTATTATCATGACCGGGCCGTCAAAGGCGATCTGTCGTGCGGTTCTATCAATGATTTCCTGAACTATGGCGACCAGGTCATTCTGACCTCTTACGCGAAATACTCGAATGAGATCAAAGCGCTGGTGATGAGTCAACTTAAAGACTGCGAAAAAGTCGACAGCGTGGTACTGTGTCTGCGTACCGCCCGAACCATCTACGGCGATGATTCGGAATCGGTCTCTTTCACCAGAAAAAAATGGAAACAGTTTATCGCCGACTTGAATGCGCTGGCGCAGAGCGCTTCAAAATATAAATCTTTCCATGGCATTGTGTTCCGTGATTTTGAAGGGTTGGAACTGCAATGGGAAAAAGTTGAATGAGCGTATCAAGGTTCAAGCAATACTGAAATAGAATTCAGGAGAAAAGAATATGCGTTGTCCGGAATGTCATTGTCTTGACGATAAAGTCGTGGATTCCCGTTCTGTAAAAGAAGGCGACGGCGTGAGAAGACGACGGGAATGTTTGAGTTGCAGTCATCGCTTCACCACCTACGAAGGCATTATCCAGGCGGAACTGAAAGTAATCAAACGCAATTCCATTCGCGAAGAGTTTGACCGGGAAAAACTGCGTCAGGGGATTGAAAACGCCTGTTATAAACGCCCGATTGATCCTGATGAAATAGACCGGATTGTCGAAGAAATCTATAACTCGCTGCAACGAGATTTCGATAAAGAAGTGCCTAGTCTGGAAGTCGGCAAACGCGTCATGGAGGCGCTGAAGCTGGTTGACCAGGTGGCGTATGTGCGTTTTGCCTCAGTTTACCGTAAATTTAAAGATGTTGAAGAATTCATCGAAGAGATTAGAGCTCTGAAATAATGATTAAACTTGCGGACAATTCAATAATGCTGATCGGACCGGACGGCATCCTCAATGTTTTTGAATCGGACAAACTCCAGTCAAAAATCATCCGTTCTTTCATGCTCGCCGGCGTCCGCGATATCTGGCTGGCCGAAGATATTACGCTGGCCGTCGAATATGCGCTGGAGCAGGACAGCCGGGAAGACAAAGTATTCGCGGTTTCCGAGATCAATTCCACGGTAATCAAGATTCTGGAAGACAGCGGATTCCCGGAAGCGGCTGAAAGCTACAGACGCGGCAATCCGTGCGCGGAAGTTACATTGAACGCAGAAACCGCTACGGTTGCCGGGCTTATCAACCGGCATCTCGGCTTGAACGGAAAATCCCTTGACACGCTGGTTGCCAAAGTGATGCAGGCCGCCGGAAAATTGGACATCGACTCCGCCTCGCCGGCCTTATACATTGAACTGGCCAAACATTTTAAATCCGAATTCATGCCGGCGGACAGACTGCCGCAGGTAATAATATCAAAATCGCAAAAGGCCTCGCCATGGGTGGTTTCTTTAAAGGAACTCACCGATAGAATGTCATCGCAAAGCCGTTCTCTGGTCCATGACAAAATTATTTCGCTGTCCGGAGTAAGCCGCCTGTTCCCGGCGATTAAAGTCATTTTCAGAATATCCGGACTGGTTGAAATGCACCATTTGGAATCGCCGTTGACCGAAATGACGATGGTGCCGTATCTTCATGGGATCGCCCAGGCATTGAACGAATCGATTTCCGCCACCCAGTCCATATTCAAGGCAAAAGGCGAATCGCTGCCGGAAAAAGGACTTCCGGTAATCTTGACGGTCCCGGATATGTCGTCCTTCGCGCAAAATAATCTCGAGGCAAGCTGGCCGCAAGCATCCGCCGACTGCCGCGAAATGCTCTCTTACCTGGAAAGAATGGTCAATACTTCGTTGTTCAAAGTAAAAATGGCATAACGGAATACAGCCATGTCAATCAGCGCGGATAAAATCATCGAAAAACTTAATCTCCAGCCATTGACGGTGGAAGGCGGCTTTTTTCGCGAAACCTACAGGTCAAACGTCAGGCTTTCCGATGGAAAACATTCCTGCGGGACTTGCATCTATTACCTGATGAAAGGCAATGATTATTCCAACTGGCATAAAGTTTCCGGCGATGAAATCTGGCTTTACCATGCAGGGGTTCCGGCAATTCAGATATTGCTCTTTCCTGACGGTTCCTGGGCTGAACGGATTATCGGGCCGGATATTATTGCCGGACAGGTTCCGCAAAACCTGATTCCTGCTGGAACATGGCAGGCGGCAGCGCTGGTTTCCAGAGACCAGGCGGACTGGGGATTGTTTGGCGCCGCTGTATTTCCGTCGTTCGAATATGCCGATTTTACCGTGGGCCGCGGGCCGGAACTGGCAAAAATGTATCCGGAAGCCGCCGGTCGGATGAAAGAACTCGGACTAAAGTAACGACGTAACGGTTGCAGCTATGCAATCACTACGTTATTTTCCTTAAACCGCCGCTCTATTTCTTCACGGATATTGCTTTCGGATTCAGTATTTTTTCTCAGGTCTTTAAACCAGAGCCTGAGGCAGAGTTCCATTTTACTGGCGCCGAGGTCCATGCACAGTACTTTGGGCATCGGATGTGTCATTACATTGTCATCAGCCGCCGCGATTTTCAGCAACAGGCTTTTAATTTTCACTATATCTGAACCATAGGTTACGCCAACCTTGATGTCGCGGCGAATGACATGGCCGGTCAATGTCCAGTTTTTAAAGTTTTTCGAAACCACTACCGAGTTCGGCAGATTGATGATCGCGTCGTCAAAAGTTTTGACTACCGTCGAACGAATGCTGATTTTCTGGACTATCCCCCACGTTTCGTCAAATTCAATGACATCGCCGGGACGCACCGACTTGCCGGCCAGCAGAATAATGCCGCAGATGAAGTTTTCAATGATATCCCGCAAACCAAAACCGAGTCCCACACTTATTCCGCCAAGTACCACTTGAATAGAGGTGGACGATACATGGAAAAGCATCAGCACGAAAATAACGTAAGTGCCCCAGACCAAATAGGTGCCCAGCGTCAGAAACGACGCCAGCAGCCCGGAATCCGCATTTTCCAGGTAAAGCAGTCTGATTACATTTTTGACGGTTGAAATAAAGAAAAACAATATCAGCGCGGCGGCCAGGCTGAGGAAAAAGCTCAGGATACTGACCTGAATGTACTTCTGTATATCCGGAGTACCCAGGTTTGACTCCAAAAATCCTTCCAGCAGATTCTGAACATTAAACTGCAGCGCGGTCCAGTAGATCAGGCCGCCGATGATAAGCAGCCATTTCAATGGAATCAAAATCACAAAGATAAAAGACGCCGTAATCCTTTGCGCGGTGGTTTCCGGCTTGAATCTGGCCGCCAGCGCGGTAAGTGAAATTCCCGCCTGGATACCGATAGTCGCCAGGAACCAGGCCATGGTCACCGTTATCGCCATAAAGGCGTAACCATAAGCGGCCATGACTGAACACCCCAGGGTAATCACTACCGTAAGAAATCCGAGCAGATGGTCCAATACCGGCAATTTATGCTTAATCATATAATAGGCGGTGGCGATAGCGACAGGAATATTCACCAAGGTCCAAATGATAATCAACGGACGGTAAGTCACCACCAGCGTAAAAAGTATGCTGCCGAAGATATACAGCAGCAACAGCGGCAGATAGAGCTTGAATACAGCTTTGTATAATTCCGGTTTGAGCCGTATTTTCAGGGTGAAAAGCAAAAATGAGATGCTGATGAAAATTACCGCAAGCCGGCAGAAAAAGCTGTATTCAACGACATTTGTCCAGAAGTAAGTGCCGAACATCAGCAAGCCGATTCCAAGCAAAGTCCACCCCTGCTTTAAAATTGTGATTTTGCCGGGATTCGCGGGAATTATTTTAAATTTTTGCAGTTTCTTGAAAAGCAAAGGGCCCAGCAGCATAAACAGTAATCCGCCAATGACCGCCAACACAAGAAACTTCAGCCAGAAATCATATTCTTTCGGTATTTGCACCGATAGATTAAGCGGAATTTCTCTGAACCAGATATAAAAAGTAAGATTGATCGTAGCAAGACTGTTCACAATATTTGACTGCGGATTAAACAGCATATTCTCTAATACTGTATCATTGCGTTCTTTCCCTGATTTCATTACGTCGGCAAGCTTTTCCTGTATTTTTTTCGCAACCTCGATTTGGGCATCCACCGGTTGTAGGATTTTATTCAGTTCTGCAACAAATTGAGCCATTTTCTTAATGGATACCGTCCTTTCCGCCAATTGCGCGGCAGTGAAATATTGAGAGTTGGCCTGCTCAAGCGCTGTGCCCAAATTGCTGTAACGTTTTATTTCTGATTCCAGGTATTTCTTGCCTTGTGTAACTTGAGAAAGCTGTGATTCAAAAAAAGCATTTAAATCAATGATTTGCTTATTATACACCGAAATGGAAATTCCGAGAATTGCATTGTCCGGTTGCGCCCACAGCAAAAAATTCAATTCGCTGATACGCTTTTCCGTGCCCTGGCATATTTTGGAAAAGAGAGCAAGCCTCTTTTCGGCAAGCTCTCTGTATTTAACCAGATCTTCGGTAGAATTACTCTGCAACCATTGGTATGTTTCGCCAATCATCGTTGACCAGTTCTCGCGGTTGTCCGTCAATACCGATTCACTGGCATGCAACGGCAGCACATTGAAAACCAAAAATAGCAGCAGAAAGTAAAATCTCATAATCTCTCCGGTTATAATCAATATTAATATGCTATAAATTGAAGCAATTTGCGCTATAATTCAAATATTTATCGCTAAGATTTGCGAAAAAGCCCGCTCGTCCATTCTTTTTCGGAAAAACGGTATTCCATAGTAAACCCGATCTCGCAGAAAACATTTTTCAGGTTGTCGAATTCCTCATTCAGAATACCGGCCAGGGAAAGATAGCCGCCGGCCCGCACCAGATCGGAAATCTTCTGACGGTTCGCCACCAGCACGCTGCCGAGAATATTGGCGGCAACAAAATCGTAAATTCCGGCTCCGGCGCAGAACTCTATCAGACCGACAGTGAGCAATTTGACCGCATCCGGCTTTATCCGGTTTTTTTCAAAGTTTTCGGCGGCGACCTTAGTTGCGTCCGGATCAATATCGAAAGCTGTCAGCGGGGAATAACCAAGCTTGGCGGCGGCAATGGTCAGAATCCCGGAACCGCAGCCGGCGTCCAGGAACGATTTTACGCCGGGAGCCCCGGCCAGACGGTCAACCATTTTCAGACAGAATGAGGTCGTCGCATGCTGTCCGGTGCCGAAACTCATGCCGGGATCAATTTCAACAATCACCTGTCCCAGTTTCGGTTCAAATTCCAGCCAGCTCGGTTTGATAATCAGACGGTCGGAAATGTGAATAATGTTGAAATATTTTTTCCAGACTTCCGCCCAATCCTCTTTTTTCATCGTAAAAACTTCGATGGCAGTCACGTTGATGTCAAATTCTTTCCGCCATGATTCAACCAAAGTATTGAAAAAGTCTCTCGCGGCTTCCGCTTCATTTTTTTCGGAAAAATACAGGATATGATAAGAAACTTTCTCCTGCCGGTCGGTCCAGGAACTCATTTCATATTCATATGCGCTAAGCAGTTCCGGTAAAACATCCGGTTCCTGCGATTCGTCTTTTATCTTGCAGCAATACAATAAATCATTCATTTCAACCAGTCTCCATATATTAATACAACTGAAACTTTCTAATATACCCCCGATAACCGTTAAAAGCTCGTTTTTTACTGTTGTTTCTATTTAAAAATCTCAAAAAAGGAGTATTGTTAAAGGCATAATTTACAAATTAATTTAACGAAAGACAAGGTAATGACAGCTAAAATAGAAACAATCGTCGTACTGGATTTCGGTTCACAGTACAGTCAGTTGATTGCGCGGCGCATCCGCGAATGCAATGTGTACAGTAAAATTCTGCCGTTCAGCGTTTCAGCGGAAACCATCAAAAAAGAAGCTCCGGCGGGGATCATTCTGAGCGGCGGACCCGCCAGCGTATACCAGCCCAATTCCCCGAAATGCGACCCGGAAATATTCAATCTCGGCATCCCGGTGCTGGGCATCTGCTACGGTTTGCAATTGATGGTTTACACTCTCGGCGGCAAAGTTGCTCCCGGCAGCGCCCGCGAATACGGCAAGGCCATGATGACGATTACCGACAGCAGTACGCTGTTTGAAGGGCTGTCCGGCGACATCCAGGTTTGGATGTCGCACGGCGACAAAGTGCTCGAAACGCCTGCCGCCGGGTTCAAAGTCCTGGCGACTACCAATAATACCGAGTATTGCGCGGTTAATATCCAGGGCACCAAAATATACGGGATTCAATTCCATCCTGAAGTCGTCCATACCCCGCAGGGCAAGCAGATTATCGCCAACTTCTGCCATAATATCTGCGCGTGCTCCGGCACATGGAATATGGCGTCATTCATCGAGCAGTCCGTGCGGGAAATCCGCCAGACTGTCGGCGACCGGAGAGTCATTCTCGGGCTCAGTGGCGGGGTTGATTCATCTGTTGCCGCCGCCCTCATCCATAAAGCCGTCGGCGCTCAACTCACCTGCATTTTCGTCAATAACGGTTTGCTCCGCAAAAATGAAGCCGACCGGGTTCAGCAACTGTTTGCCGATAATTTTAAAATGATACTGTGCTATGTGGACGCCACCGACCGTTTCCTCGATAAACTGGCCGAGGTGACCGACCCTGAACGTAAACGCAAGATTATCGGACACGAATTTGTCGAAGTTTTCAACGATGCCGCCAAGAGAATTGAAAATGTCTCTTTTCTGGCACAGGGAACCACCTACCCGGACGTAATTGAAAGCGTGCCGATTGACGGCAACCCCGCCGCCATGATTAAGAGCCACCACAATGTCGGCGGACTGCCCAAGGATATGAAACTGAAACTGCTTGAACCCCTGGCCCGCCTGTTTAAAGACGAAGTCCGTGAAGTCGGCCGTCAACTCGGGTTGCCCGAAGATGTTGTCATGCGTCAGCCCTTTCCCGGCCCCGGACTGGCGGTCCGCCACCTTGGCGCGGTTACCAGAGAAACCCTGACGGTGCTGCAGAACGCCGACGAAATCGTTGTCAATGAAATCAAAAATGCCGGACTTTACTATAAAATATGGCAGACTTTCGCCGTATTTCTGCCGGTGCGCACGGTCGGCGTTATGGGCGATGAAAGAACCTATGACAATGTAATTGCGCTCCGCGCCGTGGAAAGTTCCGACGGTATGACCGCCGACTGGGTCAAGCTCCCATACGAACTCCTGGAAAGAATCTCCAGCCGTATCATCAATGAAGTCCGCGGCGTAAACCGTGTGGTCTACGACATAACTTCCAAGCCTCCCGGCACCATTGAATGGGAATAAACAAACCGTATAACACATACCATTTTTGCATAAAAATCAGTATAATGTTTATTCTAGATACAAAATATTCATTATATCCATTGTAAAATAAATTCTCCGGAATTATAATCTTATTAACTTATGATACCAATAATTTCAAAGGGTTTGTTATGACAAAAAACTATGGCAAGGGTGATGTTACCTGGTTCCAGGACGCAAGATTCGGCATGTTCATTCACTGGGGGCTTTATGCCCTCCCTGCCCGGCATGAATGGATAAAGCATTACGAGAAAATTTCGGATGCTGACTACCAGAAATATTTCGATCATTTCAATCCGGATATGTTCAATCCGAAGGAATGGGCCAAAACGGCTCGCGAAGCCGGCATGAAATATTTTGTTATTACCGCCAAGCATCATGAAGGGTTCTGTCTGTGGGATACAAAATATACTGATTACAAGATTACCAATACGCAGTTCAAACGTGATGCATTACGGGAGATCGTTGACGCCTTCCGCGCGGAAGGGTTGCATGTCGGCTTGTATTATTCGCTGATTGACTGGCATCATCCTGAATTCGAAGCAGACATGGCTCACCCCTGGAACCACGAGGAAATCAAAAAGTCAGGCGTGAAGCGCGACCAGAAAAAATATAATCAGTATATGCGCAACCAGGTCGAAGAACTGCTCACTCTGTTCGGCAAGATAGATATCATCTGGTTTGATTTTTCATATCCGCAGCAGGGCAAAGGTCACAAGGAATGGGAATCGGAAAAACTGGTTAAACTGATCCGCAAACTCCAGCCGCACATCCTGATTGATAACCGCCTTGACCTGGAAGGAGCCGAAGATTTCGTCTCTCCTGAGCAATATGTTCCGGTAAATGGCATGCGCGATGAAAAAGGCAATCTGCTGGTGTGGGAAGGCTGCCAGACATTCTCCGGCGCCTGGGGATATCACCGCGATGAAAACACCTGGAAAAGCAATAAAATGCTGATCGAAATGCTGATCAATCATGTTTGCAAAGGCGGCAATCTGCTGCTGAATGTCGGCCCCACCGCCCGCGGCGTACTGGATTGCCGCGCCATTGACCGGCTGCAAGCGATCGGAGCATGGATGAAGTTTCATAACCGGGCAATTTACGGCTGTACCATCGCCCCGAAAAGTATGGTTCCGCCGGAAGACTGCCGTTACACCTATAATCCGGAAACCAAACGGTTATATGTGCATATCTTCGCCTGGCCGTTCAAAGCGCTCCACCTGCCCGGCCTGGCTGGAAAAGTCGAATATGCGCAACTGCTCAATGACGCCAGCGAAATCAAAATGCGTGATGAAAAATCAGACATCCATGCCGGATTGAATGCAAAAAGTCCGCAAGGTGCGCTAACGCTGGAATTGCCTACGGTTCAGCCCAACGTCGAAGTCCCGGTTATTGAACTGTTCCTGAAATAAATCAGTTATTTATATGCTTACGGAGCAAAATTTGCTCCGTAAGTTCTTCTTGTGCTATTGTATTTGCCGCTTCTATATTTATCTTAATAATCTTAAATCAGAAGGATATGAATATGGATCGAAGGAATGAACTTTATCAACTGCTCGGCAGAGTCCCGGACCGCAATTATCAGGTAAAGGCGGAACTGTGCAGACGCGACGAATACCCGGATTATTTTCTTGAACGCCTGATGCTGGATTTGAACGGCATTGAGCAGGTTCCGGCCTTCGTTGTCATTCCTAAAAATCTTAAGGCCCCTGCCCCGGCGGTTTTGTACAACCACGCGCACGGCGGCGCATATCATATCGGCAAAAATGAACTTATTAACGGCGTGGATTATCTGTTTAAACAACCGGTTTATGCGGAAGAACTTGCCCGCCGCGGATATGTGGTGCTGTGCATTGACGCCTGGAATTTCGGGGAACGCCGCGGCCGCACCGAAAGCGAACTGTTTAAAGAAATGCTGTGGAAAGGTCAGGTTTTGTGGGGCATGATGGTCTTCGACTCATTAAAAGCGCTGGATTACCTCACGCTCCGCCCGGAAGTGGATACCAGCCGCATTGCGACGCTGGGCATTTCCATGGGCAGCACCATGGCATGGTGGACCGCCGCGCTGGATACCCGCATCAAAGTAACCGTGGATATCGGCTGCCTGACGGATTTTGACAGCCTGATCGAACATCGCGGACTCGATCAGCACGGAGTTTATTATTACGTTCCTGACCTGTTAAACCATTTTACGACAGCCCAAATCAATGCGTTGATCGCTCCCCGCCCGCATCTGGCACTGGCCGGCAACTATGATCCGCTGACGCCGCCGGACGGTCTTGACCGCATTAATGCGGAATTAACCAGAGTATACAGTGAGTTGAACGCCGCCGATGCCTGGAAACTGCTGCGGTACAACACCGGTCATTTCGAGACCGCCGCCATGCGTGTCGAAATCCTCAAATTCCTTGATAAATGGCTTTAAATCATTTATAATTGAGCCAATTGCAAAACTCAAGTTTTGCAGGAATTCAGAATTCAGAATTCAGGATTCAGAATGAAATTCTAATTCAAATCCGGATTTATTCTACTGACTACTGACTACTGACTACTGAATTCTGACTACTTTTGCAATTACCTCAATTCTTATCTTTTAACCTACTTTTGCTGCAAAATGGCATCAAGGTTGATTTTTCAGTATTTGGACTTATATTATATGAATTATCAGTTTGAATGTAGTGAACCCCGTGAGAACCGGGGGCTGTCGCGCAACTGTGATCAGCGGAATTAATCCGCTGTAAGCCAGATCTTACATCAAATGATTTGTCCGTCGGATCTTTCCGCGTCAGAAAGCAGCTCCGGCAGTCGGCCTCCGCCATACTGCTTCAGTACCTTTCTACCGGAAAAATCCAGATGTGCGCGTCACACAATTTTTTAGGTTTAAAAGGTCATGAAAATGTCGAAAAAGAATCCAGCCGGGGATCGTTTATCCGCGATCCGCAATCCGTCAACCGACCGCATGTTCAAAGTTGTAAGTACTTACAGCAGAACAAGTTTCACCCTCATTGAACTCCTGGTTGTGATCGCGATCATCGCCATCCTCGCAGGTATGTTATTGCCGGCGTTGAATACTGCCAGGGAAAAAGGCCGGAGCGCAAGCTGCCTCTCCAATGTCCGGCAGCTTGGCCAGATGAACATGCAATATGTAAATGATTTCGATTACTTTGCCGTGGGCTGTGACGGGAGTCAGGCGGTAACCCCCGGTGAAAAGTGGTGGTGCGGACAGGTGGCAAATAACGGCGGCCAGACTACCTATGTAGCGGCGCAGGGAACTTTGGGCGAATATATGAAGAGCAAAGGGGTCAAAACCTGTCCCAGTTTTGCCGGTTATCTGGAGAACGGTTTTGATGCCGGGTCCGGCGGTTACGGTTATGAAATGAGCGGCGGATTCGGAGGCGTTACTGCCAAAATAAATATGACGACTTACATAACCCCCCCCGCCAAAAGCAGCGAAATTAAAGACAGTCCGGCGAAATATGTGATGTTTGCCGACAGCGCGATTCCCGATAATTATCTGCCGACAGGCAAATTGAGAGAATATCCGCAGATCATGGCCCGCGTTTATCCGAAACCCTGGGGGGCGGCCTCGGTGCCATGTATGCACTTCCGGCATCTCGACCGTGCTAACGGCGTATTTGGTGACGGACACGGCGAAAATTTCAGTCCGGCATTTGGGACGGACAATAATGGCGTGGACTATAGTATGCTGAAATTAGGTTTTCTGCCGGCTGACCGTTATTTACAACTTTATCAGAGTTAAAGTATTTTACTTAAAATTGCAAGCTTATAGAGCATAATTTGCTTGTAAACCGTTATAAATGAAAAATATTTGAAAATGGTGGAACTTTCTTAATATCCTGATGTCTACTTGCTATACAAAGCATTTTCAATATGCTTTCTCGACCCCTCAGGCCTCCCGCCTCCCCCGGGAGGCCACTTTTTTTGTCTTCACTAAAAACGAATATCCAATATTCAACAAGGAACATCCAACTGCTGAAGGAAAGACAAAATACATAAAGACAATCTGCAAGGTGGAACTCTTCTATCTCTAAACTGTGACGCCAAATCCATAAGACAGTATTTTTTTACCTTGGATATTGGATATTCCTTGTTGGATATTGGATATTCCTTGTTGGATATTGGATATTCCTTGTTGGATATTGGATATTCCTTGTTGGATATTGGATATTCATTGTTGGATATTGGATATTCCTTGTTGGATATTGGATATTCAGGTTATTGGATAGCTTCATAGCTTGGCGGGTTGTCCTCCGGAAAGTTTTGCCGCAATAATCTGTATTTTGCGGGGAATATCGATGCCGTACCGGCATGGAGCAAATGAATTATTGCTGTCGTGAGTAATGGCGGGTTCAATTATATCCATAAAGTCCCCGGAGTTTTCTGCAAACAGCGCTTCCGCGCGCTGCGCATTGCCAAACCATTTTCCAAGATATTGACGCAACGCATAAGTTCCTGAATCCACCGGCTGAAAATCATTCATCTGCCGGTCATATTTTCCTTCCAGTTCAAACAATGCTTTCAGCGACCGCGCTTTACGTCCGGCAAGCACGGAACACTTCGGGCATTGGCGGCAGACATAATTGCCCAATTCCGGCGCGTTGGCGAGAACGGATTCATTTTCCGTGTCATTCAGCGGCCCTTTGATTACCGCCGCGGCGTCCGCATTCAGCAGTTCCAAGCTGTTAAACCCGCTGACGATGCAGTCGGGATTATAGCGCAGCGAATAACGGAAAGCATTTTCAACCGACCGGTATAAATAACCGTCAGCCACCGGTTTCATAAACAAGATACCGATATCACGTCTCCGCAAGTCCGGCAGTATTTCATCCGGAATTTCCGGATAATTGCAGAAATCGAGGTAATTGCCCCAGATCAGCACCGCCTCAAACGGGATGATGTCCGCAAGTTGCGGCAGGATCGCCGGCCAATGCGAGCTTATGGCAAAATGTTTGACCATTCCTTCAGCCTTCGCCCGCATAAATGCTTCAAGCGCGCCGCCCGGCGCAATAATGGCATTTGCGTCTTCAATCAGGCTGACATTATGAAAAAAATACAGATCAAGATGATCCGTCTGGAGCGCTTCCAAAGTTTCGTTAAGTTCCCGCCAGACGCCTTCAGCGTCGCGTTTTACCGTTTTAGACGCCAGAACAAGTTTGCGGCGATGCTTTTTCAGCGCCTGGCCAAGCTTGGTTTCGCTGGCCCCGCTGCCGTAGCTTCTGGCGGTCTCGACATAATTGCCGCCCATGGCGATAAAACGTTCCACCACTTGCCCGACCGTGTCGGAATCTACTTCGCATTGATGAAAGCCGCCCAGGCCGAGCATCGATACTTTCAGTCCGGTACTGCCTAATTTGCTTTTCGCCAATTGCATCGGCTCTTGTTTCATCAGATTTATCCTTAATGTTAAAATTTATTTCTTCCTGTAATATGCCCTGACTTATTCAAAAAAGCAATAAAAAGAAAATCACAAAATAGCTTCTATTTTTGGTTGAAAAATAGCCATTTATGGTATAGTAATAAAGGCTGAATTCTGAATTGAATCATTATCACCAAAAAGTCTATAAATGAGTGAAGAAATCAAACATGAATGCGGCATAGCATTAATCAGACTGCTGAAGCCGCTNAGTTATTATCGTGAAAAATACGGTTCCGCGTTCTACGGACTGAGCAAACTGTGTTTATTGATGGAGAAACAGCATAACCGGGGCCAGGACGGCGCCGGAGTCGCTGTTCTGAAACTGGACCCGGAACCCGGACAGCGTTCTGTCGGTTGCGAAAGGTCCAACCAGGGCGCCGCGATTAAGGATATTTTCTCCAAAATCAACCTTGAAATGAAAGAGCTGCTGGACAAGAATCCGGGCAGAATCGGCGATCCGGAATGGCTGAAGAGAAACGCCCGGTTTTGCGGCGAATTGTATATGGGCCATCTCCGCTACGGCACCTTCGGCAGGAACAATATCGAATCCTGTCATCCGTTTGTGCGGGAGAGCAACTGGCTCACCCGTGCTTTAATTATTGCGGGCAATTTCAACCTTACCAATGTTGAAACGCTGTTCAATGTGCTTATCGGCATCGGCCAGCACCCGAAAGAATATTCCGATTCGGTCACGATTCTTGAAACTATCGGCTTCTTCCTCGACGAAGAAAATGATGTGCTGGTCAAGCGATATAAAAATGACGGCTATCCGCGTCATGAAATATCCCAGTTGATTTCCAAAAACCTCGATGTGCTGAATATCCTGAAACATGCCTGCCGGAAATGGGACGGCGGGTATGTCATCAGCGGCATAATCGGTCACGGCGATGCGTTCGTGCTGCGGGATCCGTCCGGAATCCGTCCGGCTTATTACTATCACGACGATGAAGTAGCGGTGGTCACTTCTGAACGTCCGCCGATACAGACCGCTTTCAATGTGCCTTATGAGTCCGTCAAGGAACTTCCTCCCGGACATGCTTTTATTGTCAAAAAAGACGGACAGGTCAGCCTGGAGCAGTATATTGAGCCAAGAGTTAAAAAAGCCTGTTCTTTTGAGCGTATTTATTTTTCTCGCGGTTCCGACAAGGACATTTATCAGGAACGCAAAATGCTGGGCCGGTGTCTGGTGCCGCCGGTATTGAAGGCGATCAATGAAGATATTGAAAATACCGTATTTTCGTTTATTCCGAATACTGCGGAGACCTGTTTTTACGGCATGGTTGACGAACTCAAGGAGTTTTGCAAGAAAGTCCAGATACGCCGGCTGATGGAAAATTCCAGTTGGACGGAAGAGGAACTGGATAAAGTTTTGAGTTTCCGGCCTCGGATTGAAAAAGTGGCCGTGAAAGACGCCAAGCTGCGCACTTTCATTACGGATGACTCGCAGCGCAATGAACTTGCGGCGCATGTTTACGATATCACTTACGGCGTAATCCGCCATGGCATTGATTCGCTGGTGGTCATTGACGATTCAATCGTCCGCGGTACCACCATGCGGGAGAGCATCCTGAAGATTCTCGACCGTACCGGCCCGAAAAAAATCATCGTGGTTTCCTCCGCCCCGCAGATCCGCTATCCGGACTGCTACGGCATTGACATGTGCAAATTAGGTAATTTTGTGGCCTTCGAAGCCGCCGTGGCGCTGTTGAACGACAACAAGATGGAAGCGCTGCTGGATGAGGTCTATCATGAAGCCAAGTCTCAGCTCAAACTGCCGGCGGACGAGATGACCAACTGTGTTCAGAGAATATACAAACATTTTACCGCGGAGCAGATTTCCGAGAAAATCGGCGAACTGTTGACGCCCAATACCGTAAAAGCTGAAGTTAAGTTCATTTATCAGTCTATTGAAGATCTGCACCGGTCATGCCCGAACCATCTCGGCGACTGGTATTTCACCGGGGATTACCCGACTCCGGGCGGAAACAGAGTGGTCAATCAGGCCCTGGTGAACTTCGTCCAGGGTAATAACGCAAGAGCATATTAATCATAACCAGTGAGGTTTTTATTTTATGGAACATAACTACGATTGGAAGACAAAAAGAGAGAAGAAGGCGTTTCTGGCGCTGGAAGACGGCACCGTAATGCACGGCTACTCCGTCGGCGCGGAAGTTGACGGCGAAGGCGAAGTCGTCTTCAATACCGGGATGACCGGATATCAGGAAATTATCAGCGACCCGTCCTATGCCGGACAGTTCGTCACTATGACTTATACCGAGATCGGCAACTACGGAGTCAACGCCGCGGATATGGAATCCCGCAAGCTCTTCCTCAACGGCTTTATCGTTCACAATATGAACGAACCGAGCAGTTGGCGCGCTGAAAATTCTCTTTCCGATTTTCTGAAAGAACACAATGTTCCGGCTATTGCCGGAATAGATACCCGTGCATTGACTGCCAAAATCCGGGAGACCGGCACTTTGAAGGGCTATCTGCACTGTTCAAAGAAGAATATTACTCCGGAACAGGGCGTCGAAAAAGCCGGCGCCTGGTGCGGTCTGGACAATCAGGATTATGCGTCGAAAGTCTGTTGCGACAAGCCTTATCAGTGGGACCCCGACGGTTCGCTGACCATGAGCTGGGGAATCGCCGCCGCGCTGCCGCCGGTTGAATTCAAAGTCGTCGCCTACGACTTCGGCATCAAATGGAATATCCTGCGCAACTTGAGACTTCAGGGCATGGATGTTACCGTGGTCCCCGCTAAAACCACTGCCGAAGAAGTGCTGAAAATGAAGCCGGACGGCGTATTCCTGTCAAACGGCC
>TBL_comb47_HYPODRAFT_10003215_pt1 | contig 19510 bp, 13 predicted proteins | sample TroBogypolimnion_40_FD_10682 | JGI IMG/M metagenome (IMG submission 10682) | reverse complement strand
TATTGTTTCCGGTTTTAGTATTTATTTCAACATTTTCTTTGTCGGTTTCCTGCGTAAACCGATACAAAATTTATGTGTAATAAAAATGACGGATACATTCAAAAGTCTTTAATAAAATTTGCCTTTTTAAGCAGATATAAACCAATAATGTGGTTTAATAAGCATTTTAACACTTTTTTGATAAAATATTATTGTATTATAATCAACACATTACACAAAATAAGCCTTCAAAAAACACGAAAAAAGTCACATTTAACACATGTGCGTTCACTTTGCATCATTGTGACTTCACAATGCAACATTGTGACTTCACTTTGCATCATTGTGCGTTCACAATGCAACATTGTGACTTCACTTTGCATCAATGTGACTTCACTTTTGATAAGGGAGACTTCACTCATGATCAAAGTGAACGCACATTGGATCATTCTGTCTTCACCTATAACAATTGTGCGTTCACCTTTGCTCAATGTGAACGCACATGTATGCAATGTGAACGCACCTTTAACAATCGTCTTTTTTCGTCTGATTAATCTCTATTTTCATATAAAAAATAAAGAAGAATATCTACATATTATACATACTTTGTATAAAGATGAGCATAAGTATTGGAGCGAATCAAACTATTTTACTTAGACATCCACTCTTGATAAAAGGGTATAAAAATATTAATTAGTTCACATATTTCGTAAAAACTGTAAAATTTTATATTATGAAGAAGTTTTATTATAAAGTTTTACTGGATTTTGTTGAATTACCCTGGCAATTTTTAGTGCCTTTTGCAACTCGGGTTTCAATAATGTTTTTTGCAAATGCTTTGTTTAGCGGATGTACCATTACAAAAGTAGTTTTTGATGCTGCTGTAACGGATCTGCAAACAAAAGGAGCATTAAACATTCGTGGAGACGAGCTGACAAAAGTAGCAAGGGATTCAGATGAAAAGCTGTGAAACTTGGTATATTTCATACAAGCAGACTTAAGTGGTATCACGATAAGGATCCTTTGAATCCTGAATATAAGCTGATGTACGAGCGTACGAAGCCTTTATCAGAAGCTGCCATGGCTTTATTTATTGAAAAAAATAGTGTAAAAGGTACACAGATGAGCCAAACATTGACGGTTCGTAATCATTTGAAAAGAATAAAAGGGGCAAAAGGTTTGGCTCGTGATTGGTACAACCGTACAGCTGCGATTTATGCTGTAAAAAATCCCGGAAGGATGAAAGCTATCTGTAGTAGTGGTTTGAAAACTTTTAATGGTAAGATAGATGATGTTATACCGGCATTAGCTACTCTTGCTCTGAATATTGGAGATGATTTGAATCCGTTAGTGGTTGCTATTAAAACAAAAGTTGATGCCAAATATGCAATTATTAATCCTGATTGCGAATTACAGGTTGAAGATATAGGTGCTACAGGTTTTATATATGATGATTTAACTACAGCATGTAGCCTGCTAATGAAAATGGAATATAGAAATTAGGGAAGGCTAATGGACAGCCATCCTAATAACGAAAATAATATTCAGGAATCATTCCATGATATGGAATTATTATTGGTCAAACAACAAACAAAATGGGATATTAGTCTGAATACTACATCGCCTATAGATATTGGCAAACGCACACAGATAGCTGTAAGTAAGCTTAGAGCTTTAGTTAAAGGTGGTAATGCTAAGATGTGTCTGGTTTCTACTCCGGGTGGCATTGACAGACTAGCTGTTGAATTGATTGATGGTGTTGAGAGAAAATTTACAGCCGCCGATTTTCACTTTACCGATTACAGTAAAAATCGCCATCTAACTATTGTTAGAAATTCTATTTTGTCATTACGTTTTAAACTTTTTTTATAAATAAAAACATAGGGTACTTAAAATTATATTACAACTAATAATACAATCTAATAATTAAAGCTCTGTCATTAATTTGGCAGAGTTTTTTTTTTATGGTTTTATTAATGAAAATAATCATTTAATCTTATCAATAATTAATTAAAAAATGTGTTTTGTGACTATATTATATATATATTGTATGAAATATAAATAATATAGTTAAATAAATGTTAACATAAACTACTGTAAAAAGTCAATAAGCAGAAAATAAAGGGTGAGGAATTACTTAAAAAATAAAGCTAAAGCTTTACGTAAACTTAGTCATTGTTCTACATGATAAATATCAACATGGTAGTAATTTTGGGCTGTAAATAAATTAATTGTGAACTCATATTTATACGATTTTACTTGTTTTTCTTTTCTTTTATTCGTATCTTTGTATTACTATATTATATATAGTATAATTGATCTTTAATTTAACAACTACTAATGGTAGTAAGGAGGAACAAATGGAAAATATCTTATACAAATACATGGTTGAAAGATTTAAAGAAGATAAAATTGATAAAAAACACACACCTAATCTTCCTTTTATTACAATTTCAAGAGAATATGGTTGTCCTGCCAAAGAGATTGCAGCATTACTTGTTGAGAATCTTAATAAACAAATTGCAAAAGATAATGTAATCCCACCTTGGCGATGGATAAGTAAAGAGATATTAGAAGTTGCTTCAGAAGAATTGAATGTTAATCCATCGAGAATAAAATTACTATTCGGTAATGAAAAAAGAGGTATAATTGAAGAAATACTAACTTCATTATCTCAAAGATATTATCATTCGGATCAAAAGATAAGAAAAACATTAGCTCAAGTTATTACAGATTTTGCTTTTGATGGTAATGTGGTTATTGTTGGAAGAGGAGGAATTGCTGCTACACTTGAAGTAGTGAATGGATTACATATACGATTGATAGCCCCAATTGAATGGAGAGCTAACAAAATAAAAGAAAGAGGGTATTGTGATTCTATTGAACAAGCAAAACAAATAGCTTATGATACCGATAAAAAGCGAGCAGAATTTATTAATTCAATGAATAAGAAAACAATTGATAATACTTCATTTGATCTTATTTATAATTGTCAATTTTTAAATAAAGATGAAATTGTTTCATCAATTATTTATCATCTTAAGATGAAAGGAATGATTTAATCATTTACGAATTAAAGAAAGTTGCTTAGTTTTAACAAAAAAGCCTGTCAAATAATTGACAGGCTTTTTTATTTGTATTACAATCTAAAATGTTATTATTTAATACTTTTATCTGTTTGCATCATAGCCATCATCTGTTTCATAGTTTTTTGCATGCCTTCGGTACTACCATCTAAAAAGATAACGTTACCTTTTCCATACTCTGCGAAATTCTTGATAGATTCAGTCCACATGCTAAAAAGGATAACACTAATATCCATATTAGCTTGTTTCATTTCTTCGGCAGCCAAACTCATACCCTTGGCTACTTCTTCGCGGAATAAAGCAACTCCCTGTCCACGTAAACGGGCAGCTTCGCGTTCAGCTTCAGCTGAAATCTTTATTGCATTACCTTCTGCCTGCGCAGCTTTTGTTTTGGTAATTAATAAAGCTTGTCCTTCATTTTCGGCAGCAGCTTTAAGGTTATTACTTGCTACTACTCTACTCATACTTTCAATAATAGCCTGATCAAAAGTAATATCATTTATCTGTAGATCTTGTAAATGATAACCCCAGGTTAATAAAGTATGGTCAATTTGTTGTTTTACATACTCTACTATTTCACCACGAAGAATAAGTATTTCAGCTTGTTTTTTGGTAGCAACAAAAGCTCGTATCGAACCTTCGATGGTACGAATAAGAGCTTGCATAAAATCTCTGTCGCTAATAAATTTAAAAGCTACATTCTTAATGTTTTCTTCATCCTGATTAAATACAGAATACAAAAGCATAGATTTAAAATAAACATTCGCCTGATCAACTGTTACTGCTTGAAACTCCAGTTCAACTGAACGATTCTGAATACTAATTTTCTTAAATACTACTTCCAAAAAAGGTATCTTAAAGTTAAGACCTGGAAATAATACTCTACGATATTTCCCAAACATGGTAACAACTGCCATGTTTCCTTGTGGAACGGTAACCAAACCGCTTAAAATAATTACAAGGATAATAAATCCTGCAATTGGTAATGCATACTCTGCCATCATGATTTATTTTTTTAATGATTAATACTAAAATAATAACTTTTCAAAAGTACTTCTTTTATCAATGCGAAAATAATATTTCATCATTTTTATTTTTTTAAAATAATTCGACTAATAAGCTACTTAGATATAACAGCAAAAAATTAAAGAAATATTTCTCAAAAAATCATCAAAAAAGTAATAATAAAGTTTTTTTTAACGGAATTTTTATTTAATATTGTTGAGTGGAAAGTTGGAATATTTAAATAATATATAAGCTTGTTATTTAGAGATGTAGTTATTATTTAAGGAAAATATATATTTTAATGTGTTTTGGGTGCATATACAAAAATAAATATGAAAAGTCAAGTGAAAATAAATTTTTTTTTAAACTATTTTAGAGGGAATTTTGTTGAAAAAATCAGGACTCCTTTTATTATATAGAAGAATGATATTATTTTCAAAATAGAAAGAAAAACTAAATTAAAAAATGCTAATAAAATCAGGATGTTAAAAACGAAAGATATCGATTATTTAATTGTTTGGGGAAATTGCTTAAAAATTATTCAGGATAATCTTGGAAATAGCCAGAGTTATAAAACCTGGTTCGAACCTATTAAACCTGTTAAATTAGAGAACAATGTGCTTACCATTCAAGTACCTAGTCAGTTTTTTTATGAATGGTTAGAAGAACATTATATTGGGCTACTAAAGAAGACAATAAAAAAAGAATTGGGTGTAAATGGGAGATTAGAATACAGTATTATAATGGATAATTCTAATTATGGAAAGGAACCATATACAATTCAAGTTCCAACATCAAATAAAAAAGCTACTCAAAACCAAGCTGTAAATATGCCAATAGATATAAATAATAATTCTTCAAAAGAAATTCCTAATCCTTTTATTATTCCAGGATTGAAGAAAATAAAAGTTAACTCTCAGTTAATTGATCATTATTCTTTCGATAATTTTATTGAAGGAGATTGCAATAGATTAGCAAGATCAGCAGGATATGCTGTGGCAGAAAATCCGGGAAAAACTGCGTTTAATCCGTTACTTATATATAGTAATGTAGGCTTAGGTAAAACACATTTAGCTCACGCTATTGGAATCCAAGTGAAAAACAATTTCCCTGAAAAGATTGTATTATATGTAAGTACTGAGCAATTTATTCAGCAATATATTGACTCTATAAGAAATAATAACCATAATGATTTTATACATTTTTATCAAATGATGGATGTATTAATCATTGACGACATTCAGTTTTTAGCTGGGAAAGAAAAAACTCAGGATGTGTTCTTTCATATATTTAATTACCTACACCAACGAGGGAAACAAATTATTATAACATCCGACAAGGCTCCTGTTGAACTAAATGGAATGGAACCAAGATTAATTTCACGTTTTAAGTGGGGTTTATCAGCAGATCTTCAAATACCAAACATTGAAACAAGAATTGCAATTCTACAAAAGCGATTATATAAAGATGGTATAGAAATGCCTGCGGAGGTAATAGAATATCTTGCTTATAGCATAACTAATAATATCAGAGAATTAGAAGGAGCTTTGATTTCACTATTAGCACAATCTTCATTAAATAACAAAGTTATTACGCTTGATTTAGCAAAGCAGATGATAGATAAGTTTGTAAAAAACACAACACATGAATTATCTATTGATTTTATCCAGAAAATTGTTTGTGATCATTTTAATATCTCAGTCGAAAAGATTAGTTCTAAAACTCGTAAACGTGATGTTGTTCAGGCTAGACAGCTTGCAATGTATTTTTCGAAGAAATTAACAAAATCATCCTTAGCATCTATAGGTTTACAGTGTGGTAATAAGGATCATGCAACGGTATTACATGCTTGTAGAACCGTAAGTAATTTATTAGAAACAGATAAGAGTTATAAAAACAATGCTTTGGAATTAGAAAAGAAATTCAAAATATAATAACTAAAATATTAAATAATCAGTATTTGATTTAATTTTAAAGAAATACTGATTAAATTTGACTTAAAATCCTCTCTACCCAAGAGAGGATTTAGGTAAAATTACAAATGCCTTGAAACTTTTTAATTTTTCCTTAAAACCTCAGGCTTTCATTAACAATTATGCTTGTCATAAAACAAAACCTAAGCCCGTATTGTACATGATAAGTTTTATATCAATGCAATAAGTAAATTAGTATGAATTTATGAATTCTCATAGAATAATAGTACCCCAAAACACTTACGTAGTTTCATCATTTTGTAAAGTCCTTAAAAAGAGACCAACTGATGAAATCCGCTAATCCCATTGAGTAAGAATACGCCTTTTATACAAATCTTTTAAAAAAATTCGTATAGGATACGCATATTTAAGGAATCTTTTTAAAATTTTCCTTTAGGATACGTATCCTATACGAATTTTTTTAAAAGATTTGTAAAAACGGCGTATTCTATACAAATCCGTTGTTTTCTTTTGTATAAACGGAACTATTTAAGCAATTTAAATATTACATACCAATATTCAAAAATCTATTTAGACTCTTTTAAAATAAAAAGCCATTCCCGTAAGGGGAAAATACTCTTTATCATCTTACATATAATGTATTTAAGTTTTTTCTAATCTCTTTCTAATGCAAATCTAACCCCGTTTTAATTTTACCTGCCATTTCTAGTAGTACTTTTGTAGCCTGAATTATAATAGTATTTAAGCTTATGTTTTTGATAAAAAGAAATCAGTTTTTGGTGTTGATATTAATGCTTTATTCTTTTCAGGGTTTTAATCAGGAACTTTTTAAAGATACTGTTAGAATATCTTTGAAGGATGCTGAAAATGTATTCCTAAAGAAGAATTTAACGCTACTTGCCGAGAAATATAATATAGATGCAGCCAAAGCACAGATAATTCAGAATCGTGTTTGGGATAACCCTACTTTTAGCATAAATCAGAATGCTGTAAATACAGAATATCAAACTAATGGAGGGAAACATTATTTTGATATGACCAATACAGGAGAAACTAGTGCTCAGATTCAACAGCTGTTTTTGATTGCCGGAAAAAGGAATAAAAAGGTTCAAATATCACAATTATCTGCTCAAAAAGAAGAATATAATTATTATGATATGCTGCGGACACTTAAATATACTTTGCGTTCGGATTATTATACTATTTATTACCTGCAACAAACCTTAAATGTGTATAAAAAAGAGATAACTTCTCTTACAAAACTTATTAATGTGTTTGAAGCACAGTCTGAAAAAGGATATGTCTCAAAAAAGGAAGTCCTCAGACTAAAAGCAACATTGTTTACATTAGAGAACGAAAAACTGGGATATATTACTCAGTTGCAAAACAATCTTGCTGATTTTAATGTATTATTACAAACTACAAATACTTTCTACATTACTATGCCTGAGGATTTGACGAAAAACTTTTCATCGGCTTCTTCGTTAAATCTTCAGGCTTTACTAGACACTGCTTTGCTTAATCGTACCGATTTATTGATGGCACAATCTGATATTGATATTAATGAAATGAATTATAAGTATCAAAAGTCGTTGGCAGTCCCTGATTTAACATTGTCTGCAGGATGGGACCGCAATGGAAGTTTTATTCATAATTATAATTATATAGGCTTGCAATTCGACTTGCCTTTCTTTAACAGAAATCAAGGTAATATTAAAACAGCAAAATATACTATAGAAAGCTCAAAATTAAAGGTTCAAAGTGTAAAAGACAGAGTGAAAGCAGATGTAATACAAGCATATTCTGTAGCCTTAGAAAATGAAGCTCTTTATAAGAAATTTGATGCAAAATTTGCTTACGATATGGAACAATTATCTGAAGAAATGCTTAAAAATTTCGAGAAAAAGAATATAAGCATGCTTGAATTCCTGGATTTTTATGATGCTTATAAACAAAATCTTATTCAATTTAATAATCTTCAAAACAACAGGCTTAATGCCTTTGAAAATCTAAATTTTACAACAGGAAAAGATATCTTAAACTAATTAATAATGACAAGGAATCTACTAAAATTAATGACAGCTTTTTTATTTATTGGAGCTCTGATAAGCTGTTCATCAAAGAAAGAAAATGAGATAGATAAGGCTATGAAAGATAAATTTGTAGTCGCCGACAGTTTGATGCAAAATATGACGATTGACACTGTAAATCTTATGCATATTTATAATGAATATCACTTTACAGGAACAATTACTTACGATCAGGATAAAGTTGTAAAAATATTCCCACTTGTAAGTGGTTTGGTTACTGAAGTTAAGGTTTCGCTTGGCGATTTGGTTAAAAAAGACCAGGTAATTGCAGTTGTAAGGAGTAGTGAGATGGCTGGCGTACAAAATGACTTAGTTACGGCTCAATCTAACCTTGCTGTTTCAGAAAAGAATCTGGCAGCAACTACAGATATGTATAAAAGTGGAATAACTTCAGAAAAGGACTTTATTACTGCTCAAAAAGAACATGATAAAGCTAAATCAGAGTTGAATAGGATACAAACTGTAAAATCTATATATGGCAATGGCAAACAATCAGATTATATTATAAAATCCCCAATTTCAGGCTTTGTTGTCGAAAAACTTATAAATCCTAACATGCAAATACGCCCTGACAATGGTAATAATCTGTTCACTATATCAGATTTGAAGAAAGTGTGGGTTGTGGCAAAAATATATGAGAGTGATATAGCTAAAATTAAACCAGATATGGAAGTTAAGATAAATACGCTTGCATATCCCGACAAGGAATTTACAGGAAAGATTGACAAGATATTTAATGTGCTTGACCCTGACAGTAAGACAATGACAGTGAAAATTAAGCTTGATAATCCTGATTATACTCTTAAACCGGAGATGTTTGCTAATGTTAAGATAATTTATAACACCAGTAATGAAAAACTTCCGGTTGTTAATTCAAAATCTATAGTTTTTAATGATAAAAAGTATTATGTTATGGTTCTTACCAATAAAAAAGATTTTGAAGTAAGAGAGGTTAAAATAGGCGAAACAGTTGGCAATAAAACATACATATTAAGCGGATTAAAACCTGGAGAAAGGGTTTCTGCTAAATATTCTTTACTACTTTACAATGCTTTAACTTCAGAATAAGATTTATTATTTAAATCAAAAATAATATAAAGACATAGTACATGAACAAACTAATTGGAAACATAATAGCCTTCTCTTTACGAAATAAATTCTTTATTTTCTTTTGTACGATTGTTGTTATTATAACTGGTATTTATTCATTTAAGAATACGGCTGTTGACGCTTTTCCTGACGTTACAAATACCAAAATTATAATCATAACACAATGGCCGGGCAGAAGTGCTGAAGAAATTGAGAAATTTGTTACGATTCCTATCGAAATAGCGATGAATCCGGTTCAAAAGAAGACTGATATAAGGTCAACTACCTTATTTGGGCTTTCTGTTGTAACTGTTTTATTTGATGATGATGTTGAAGATGCTTTTGCACGACAACAAGTCAATAATATGCTTAAAGATGCTGATTTACCTGAAGGCACTTCTCCGGATGTACAACCACCTTACGGTCCTACCGGTGAGATTTATAGATATACTTTAAAGAGTTCAAAGCACAATGTTCGGGAGCTGAAAACGATTCAGGACTGGGTAGTTGATAGAAATATAAGAAGTGTTCCTGGAGTTGCTGATCTTGTTAGCTTTGGTGGCGAAGTTAAGACCTTTGAGGTGAGTACTAATCCAAATCAGTTGATAAATTATAATATTACACCTTTAGATCTTTATGAGGCTATATCAAAGAGTAATGTAAACGTTGGTGGCGATGTTATTACAAAAAATTCTCAGGCTTATGTGGTGAGAGGTATAGGTTTGATAGATAATATAGAAGAAATAGAGAATATTGTTATTAAAAAAATAAATGGCACCCCGATATTAGTAAGAAATGTTGCTGATGTTCATGAATCTGCTTTACCAAGGCTTGGTCAGGTTGGCAGAATGGGCGATAACGATGTTGTGGAAGGTATTGTGGTGATGCGTAAAGGCGAGAATCCAAGTGAGGTTATAAAGAATCTTAAAGTTAAAATTGAAGAACTTAATACTAAAATTTTACCGGAAGGTGTAAAAATAGATACTTTTTATGACCGCGAAAACCTTGTGAATTTTGCAGTTAATACAGTTACCCATAATTTAATTGAAGGGATACTTTTAGTTACATTTATAGTCCTTATTTTCATGGCAGATTGGAGGACAACAATTGCAGTGTCAATAGTTATTCCTTTAGCTTTGTTGTTTGCTTTTATATGTTTAAGAGCAAGAGGAATGTCGGCAAATTTGCTTTCGATGGGAGCAATTGACTTCGGAATTATAATAGATGGAGCAGTTGTGATGGTTGAAGGAATATTTGTAGTGCTGGATCGTAAAGCACACAAGCTTGGGATGGATGCGTTTAATAAGATGTCAAAGTTGGGATTGATTAAGCATACTTCTAAAGAAATGGGGAAAGCAATATTCTTTTCTAAACTTATAATTATAACAGCTTTAGTTCCTATCTTTGCTTTTCAGAAAGTGGAGGGCAAAATGTTTTCACCACTTGCATTTACTTTAGGATTTGCTTTGTTGGGAGCTTTGATATTTACATTAACTTTAGTTCCTGTTCTAAGTAGTATTTTGTTGAAGAAAAATGTAAAAGAAAAAAAGAATTTCTTTGTAAGTTTTATTACAACTCGAACTATGAATATTTTTAATGCATTATATCGTGTTAAAAATCTAAGTCTTACAATAGGATTAATAATTGTTATCATAGGATTCTTTTGCTTTAAATTTTTAGGTACTGAATTCCTTCCCGAACTAAATGAAGGCTCAATATATATAAGAGCAACGCTTCCGCAGAGTGTTTCTTTAGAGGAATCTGTAAAACTTTCTAATCAGTTAAGAAATAAAATAAGATCTTTTCCGGAAGTTAAACAAGTATTATCTCAGGCAGGCAGACCGAATGATGGAACTGATGCAACAGGTTTTTATAATATAGAATTTCAAGTTGACATTTATCCACAAAAAGAATGGAAATCAAAGAGAACAAAGGAGGAACTTATTGAAGAGATGAATACTTCTTTGCAAGAATATCCCGGTATTGATTTTAATTTTTCGCAACCTATTATGGATAATGTTGAAGAAGCTGTTTCGGGGGTAAAAGGTTCTTTAGTTGTTAAGATTACAGGAAATGATCTCGCTTTAACCGAAAAGAAAGCTACTGAAGTTTATAAAGTTTTAAAGACTGTAAATGGTGTCGAAGATTTAGGCGTATTTAAAAACATTGGACAACCAGAACTTCAAATTGAACTAGATGAAAAGAGATGTGCGCTTTATGGGGTTGCAAAAGCAGATGCTCAAGCAGTAATTGAGATGGCAATAGGCGGTAAATCGGCTTCTAAATTATATGAAGGCGAAAAGAAGTTTGATATCATAGTTCGTTATCAACCAAACTTTAGGAAGTCAGAAAAAGAGATTGGCGAATTAATGGTTCCAACAATGCAGGGCAAACAAATCCCTGTAAAGGAAATTGCTGACATTAGGCTAATTACCGGGCCACTTATTGTTTACAGAGATAATCATCAGAGATATGCTGCTGTTAAATTTTCAATTAGAGGCAGAGATATGGGCAGTACAATCGCAGAAGCTCAGAAAAAAGTAGATGCAAAGATTAATTTGCCAAAAGGCTACGAAATTAAATGGCTTGGCGACTTCGAAAACCAACAACGTGCATCAAATCGTCTGGCACAGGTAGTTCCTTTAAGTTTATTGTTGATCTTTTTAATACTTTTTGTCCTATTTGGCAATGTTCGTGACGCAGGACTTGTTTTGGTGAATGTTCCCTTTGCAATTATCGGGGGCATAGCTGCATTGCTCATCACTCACACTAACTTTAGTATCTCTGCCGGAATTGGTTTCATTGCGTTGTTTGGCATTTGTATTCAGAATGGTGTGATACTTATTAGTGTTTTTAAAAATAATATTCATCATAAAAAGCTATCATTGCAAGCATCTATAAAAGAAGGAGTGTTATCAAGGATACGCCCGGTAATTATGACTGCCATGATGGCTGCAATTGGGTTAATTCCCGCAGCTACTTCTAAAGGAATTGGTTCGGAAGCCCAAAGACCTCTTGCCATTGTAGTTATTGGTGGTTTAATTACTGCAACCATCCTTACTTTATTTATTTTTCCTTTATTTGTCGAAAAAATATATTCTCGTATGATCTATGATAAAGAAGGAAATCTTAAAATAAGAAGACGTTTAATTTAACAGAAAAAGAGTGCCTTAAGTGCCTAAAATAATTAAAGTACTTAAAGTTATAAGACAATTAATAATTAATAATTAAAAATTAAGAATAGGAAATGCAATTTAATATTTAAATTACTTAAAATGTTTTAAGTTTTAATATAATTAAGATGAAATTTTTAATAATTTTTAATATGAACTTTAATTTAAATAAATTAAATGAATAAAAGTAGATATTCCAATGTTTTAGCTCCTCTCCTTTTAGGTGAGGCAGGGGTAAGGTCATTAAAAGGTGTTTTTGAATCAAATAATTAAATACTTTTGCTTATAAATTTTGTTTGTATGTATACAAGGATTATTTGAGTCAATATATACAATATTTAAATATAAATAACAATGGCAACAATACTATTAGTAGAGGACGAAGTTAATGTTTCTTCATTCATAAAGAAAGGTTTAGAGGAAGAAAATTATTCTGTAGAAACCGCTTTTGATGGCACTACCGGTTTAAATTTAGCTTTGAATAAAGAATATAATCTGATTATTTTGGATATTATTCTTCCAAATATGAATGGTATTGAAGTTTGTGCTATTATTCGAGATAAAATTGGCTTTAATATTCCTATTATTATGCTCACTGCCTTAGGTTCTACCGAAGAAATAGTAAAAGGCTTAGAAGCCGGTGCGGATGATTATCTTATTAAACCTTTTCATTTCAAGGAACTATTAGCAAGAGTTAATGCTAATTTGCGAAGACAAATCATTACAGATACTGTTAAAATATTAAAATTTGCTGATATTGTTTTGGATTTAGAAAGTAAATTAGTTACGCGTGCAGATAAACCTATTAATCTGACTTCAAAAGAGTTTAGGCTATTAATTTATTTCTTAAAGAACCCCAAAAAGGTATTGTCACGTTATGAAATTCTAGAAAATGTATGGGATATTAATTTTGATATGGGCACTAACTTAGTGGATGTTTATGTTAATTATCTAAGGAATAAAATTGAAAAAGATTTCCCAACAAAATTGATTCATACAGTAATAGGAATGGGATATATATTTAAAGAAGAATAATATGAAAATACGACACAAGATTGCTTTAATTTATTCCCTTCTTACCTCATTAGTATTACTTTGCACGTTTATTATTGTATATTATTTATCCGCACATTATAATAAATCTGATTTTTATAATCATTTGTTTGATAAAGCTTTGATTGTTGCTCAAAAATATTTTGAAGAAGATGAATTAAATAAAAAAACATACGAAACAATTATAGAACGCTATGTTCAGAAATTACCACACGAAAAAGAGGTAATTCTTGATGCGCACAAACGACAAAACTCTCTTGATTCGCTTAAAACTATAATACCCGAAAATTTAGCTATACAATTACTAGATAGCACTTCAGTTGTATATTATAAGGGCGATATGCAGACTGTAGGTATTTATTATGCCGATAATCAAGGTGATTTTATCATCCTTCTCTCAGCTGTTGACGAGTATAGTATTTCAAAGCAATATCATTTGCTCAAAGTTTTAATTTGGATACTTATTATTAGTTCTTTGCTAGTATATCTTATTGGATTGCTTTACGCTAACCGTATTGTTGCTCCAATCGTAACTATAATGAATAATGTAAATAAAATTAGGGCAACTAATTTAAGTTTACGTTTAAAAGAGCGAAAAGGTACTGACGAACTGTCGAAGCTTATCTTAATGATTAATCAGATGTTAGAAAGGCTGGAACATTCATTTGAAATGCAAAAGGAATTTATAAGTAATGCTTCACATGAGCTAAAAAACCCTTTGACAGCAATCCTTGGCGAAACTGAAGTTGCTTTACGCAAAAGCCGTTCCGAAGAGGATTATATTAGTACCTTAACTATAATATATACAGAAGCCGAAAGATTAGACACCCTTACACGCAATCTTTTAAGCTTGGCTCAAACGGATTACACCATAACTAATTTGCCGCAAATTCAAATACATTTAAATAAACTGATTGAAGAACTTTATGCTCATTTTGAGAAGACTGATTATAAAGAAAGGTTAAATATTCAGATTGAGAAAAAAAACCAGTCCTATATTATTAATGGCAACAATAATTTGCTTAAAATAGCAATAAATAACCTTATTGATAATGCTCTTAAGTTTTCGTATGGAAAAATGGTGGATATCAAGCTATCTATTGAAGATAATCATATTATATTGACCATAAAAGATAAAGGAATAGGGATTCCGATGAACGAACAGAACAATATTTTCCAACCTTTTTATAGAGCAAGCAATACACGCTCTTACAAAGGTTCGGGAGTGGGACTTGCGCTTTCTGACAAGATTATTAGATTGCACAATGGTTCTATAACGATAAATTCAGAAACTAACGAAGGTACTGAGGTAAAAGTGGAGTTTAAATTGTGATTTTTTCATGATTTTTTTTAAAGGGGGGTGCCTTAACATTTTTGTTAGGGCACTTTTTTTATCATGACATTTAATAAAATTGAAAATTTTGTAAACCCCTTAAAAAGAGACCAACTGACGAAAAGTACAGAATGCTTTTCGTGAGTATACGCCTTTTATACGATTTCATAGAATGCTTTTCGTGGGTATACACCTTTTATACGATTTCACAGAATGCTTTTCATGGGTATACGCCTTTTATACGATTTCATAGAATGCTTTTCGTGGGAATACGCCTTTTATACGATTCCATAGAATTCTTTTCGTAAGTATACGCCTTTTATACGATTCCACAGAATTCTTTTCGTGAGTATACGCCTTTTATAAGAATCCATAGAATTCTCTTCGTGGGTATACGTATTCTTTACAAATCCGCTGTTTTCTTTTGTATAAAAGATTCTATTTATAGTATTTATAATATTTTATGTGTTTTTTTTGCCCCTTTCGGGGAAGCTTTTGATATGATATCATAAAGTATTCATTTTAATCAAAATAATAGAAATATCTTTTCATTAAAAACTTTTTAATTTTTTAACAGGCTATTAAATTTATTTTAAGTACTTTTGCTTAGTTCAAAACTTATAAAGAATAGTTAAATTTTTAATAATAATTAAATAATAAAACAAATGAAAACTGTCTTAATAACAGGTGTTTCCAGTGGATTTGGAAAAGCAATCGCAGAAAATCTTTCTTCAAAAGGTTATCAGGTTTTTGGCACAGTAAGAAAACCTATTAGCGAAACATTACCATATAAAACCATAGTTGTTGACGTTACCAAGCCCGAAACTATAAAAGCAGGTGTTGAGGAGGTATTAAAGCAAACCGGCAAAATAGATGTGTTGATAAACAATGCAGGCTTCGGCTTGACCGGAGAAATGGAACTTACCACTCCTGAAGACAGAAAAAGGATATTCGACACCAATGTTTTTGGGTATATTGATATGATTAATGCAGTGTTACCTACTATGAGAAGTCAGAAAGAGGGTAAGATTATTAACATAGCTTCGTTGGCAGGTGTTTTTGCTATTCCTTATCAAGGATTTTATGCCACAACTAAGTTTGCAATAAATGGTTACAGCGAATCACTTCGCTACGAACTTAAAGGTTCGGGTATAAATGTTGTTGTAGTAAATCCCGGTGATTATAAAACTAAATTTACTGATAACAGAATACTAACTCCTATTCACGAAGATTACAGAAAAGTTTTTGATACTGTAGTTAAGGCAATTGTAAAGGACGAAACCGGTGGATTAGATCCAATGCATTGTGCAAAACTTATCGAAAAAATTATTGAAAAAAAGAATCCTTGCTTCAGATATGTAGCCGGAAGAATTGATCATAAATTAAGTGCTGTTCTCAAAGGAATTCTTCCTGATAGTTGGTTCTTTAAGATCATTGAATCACATTATAATATGTAAAAATAATATCATTAACAAAATCATTACACAAATACTATTTAATAAAAACATAATTATCTATAAGCTCATAAAAATGAATACAATCAAATTAAAACTCTTATTCATATTACAATTAATTGCAATTATCGGATGGTCGCAACCATTGTTAAATCCCAATCATGCAAAACCTAAAGATACTGTATTGCATGTTGTTGGATATGCACATTTGGACACACAATGGCGATGGGATTATCCAACTACAATTAATTCGTATCTTAAGAATACATTGTATGATAATTTCAAACTATTTGAGCTTTACCCTAATTATGTATTCAATTTTAGTGGTGCCAACCGCTACAAAATGATGAAGGAGTATTATCCTAACGAATTTGTGAAGCTTAAAAAGTATGTTGCCGAAGGAAAATGGTTTCCATGCGGTTCATCAATGGAAGAAAATGATGTGATGGTTCCATCTGCCGAATCTGTTATCCGTCAGGTATTATATGGCAATAATTACTTCCGTAATGAGTTTGGCAAAGAAAGTTCAGAATATATGCTCCCTGATTGCTTTGGATTTCCTGTGTCATTACCTTCAATATTATCACATTGTGGAATCCTAGGATTTTCAACACAAAAACTAAGCTGGGGATCTGCAAATGGTATTCCCTTTAACTTAGGAGTTTGGAAAGGTCCGGATGGAGAATCAATTATTGCAGCATTTAACCCGGGAGGATACACCAGTGATATAAATAATGATTTAAGTAACGATAAAGACTGGTTGGACAGAATAGTTGCCAATGGAAACAAAAGCGGTGTGTTTGCGGATTATATGTACTATGGAACAGGAGATAGAGGTGGAGCGCCAAATGAAAAATCAGTGCAATGGCTCGAAAAATCAGTAAATTCTAAAGGACATGTTAAAGTAATCTCAGCCGAAGCTGATCAGTTATTTAAAGATATAAGTCCAGCTCAAAAAGCCAAACTTCCTATTTACGACAGCGATCTTTTACTAACATTTCATACTTGTGGAGCAATTACTTCTGAAGCTTATATGAAAAAATGTAATCGTAAAAACGAATTGCTTGCATATTCAGCAGAAGCTACTTCGGTAATGGCCGATTGGCTTGGAGGAACTAAATATCCTAAAGTAAAACTTGATGAAGCATGGAGATTGGTTTTGGGAGCACAATTCCACGATATATTGCCCGGAACAAGTATTCCTAAGGCTTATGATTATGCCTGGAATGATGAGATACTTGCAGCAAATCAATTCAGTAATGTAATTACGAATGCAGTTGGTGCAGCTGCAGAAAATTTAAATACTATCGGAAAAGGTATCCCGCTAATCGTTTATAATCCATTATCTATCGAAAGAACGGATGCTGTGGATGCAAGTGTAGTTTTCCCTAATGAAGTTCCTAAAAATATTAAAGTTTTTGATGGAAATAATAATGAAGTGCTTTCGCAGATATTAAAAACTGAAGGCAAAAAGGTAAGAATACTCTTTATGGCTAAAGTTCCTTCTATGAGTCTATCAGTTTATTATGTAAGAAATGATAATGCTGCTTCTTATCTTTCGTCAACACTTATTTGTACTGAAAACAGTATAGAAAATGATAAAATATCTTTAAATTTAAATGTTAATGGAGATATAGCTAAAATTTATGATAAAACTGTTGGTAAAGATGTTTTAAAAGCTCCATCACGCCTTGTTTTTCAATACGAAAAGCCACAAGATTATCCTGCATGGAATATGGATTGGACTGACAGACAAAAGAAACCAATCGGTTATGTAGATGGCAAAGCTACAATAAAAATGATTGAAGATGGGCCTTTAAGAGCAACTATTGAAGTGACAAGAGAAGCAAGAGGGTCAAAATTTGTTCAGCAGATACGCTTATATAATAGTGAAATATCCAATCGAATTGAGGTAAAAAATAATATAGATTGGTTTACCAAAGAGGCTTCGCTTCGTGCAGAATTTCCTTTAACTGTTAGTAATCCACTTGCCACATATTGCTGGGACTTAGGAACTATTCAAAGAGGAAATAACACTCCTAAAAAATACGAAGTGCCCTCACATCAGTGGTTCGATCTGACTGATAAGGATAATAAGTATGGAGTATCTATTTTAGAAGATTCAAAATATGGAAGTGATAAGCCGGAAAACAATGTGTTAAGATTAACTTTACTATATACACCGGGTGTAAGATATGAATTTAGGGATCAGGCTACGCAAGACCTTGGAAAGCATGAGATTCTATATGCTATATATCCTCATGCCAATTCATGGCAATCTGCATCCTCTAATTGGGAAGGAGCTAAACTTAATCAACCTCTTTTAGCTTTTCAGACTTATGGACACCAAGGAACTATGGGAAAAAGTATTTCTTTTGTAAAAATAAATAATCCTGATGTAATGGTTAAAGCTATTAAGAAAGCAGAGAATTCAGATGAGATTATTGTAAGAATATTCGAAACAAAAGGTAAGGCTGCTAATAATATTGAACTGGAATTACCTTCACAAATCATTTCTGCTAATGAAGTTAACGGGCAAGAGAAATTTATCTCAAAAGCTACTATTAAGGAAGGTAAATTGTATTTTGACATCACTCCTTATCATCCTAAAACTTTTGCTTTGAAAATAGCAAACACAACTACTCCCAAAAAACAAACCAATAATATAATTCTTAGCTTGCCATTCAATTCAGATGTTATTAGTTATGATAATAAACCTGATGGGGCTTTTGATAAAACAGGGACTACTTATCCTGCTGAATTATTGCCTGAGACTATAGAAAGTGAAGGAATTGCCTTTAAAATGGGTAATAAATCCGATAAAGCAATGAATGCAGTATCTTGTAACGGACAAACAATCACACTCCCTGAAGGAATTCATAATAATCTTTATATTTTGGCTGCTGCCGATGAAGATACCGAAGGAACTTTTAAAGTAGATGATAAATCAGTAAATTTGAAAGTTCAGAATTGGTCTGGTTTTATTGGACAATGGGATAAGCGCAACTGGGAAGGTTATAATAAAATGGAAGCAGATTATAACTGGAGTAGCACGAAATTTACAGGTTTAACTCCCGGGTTTGTGAAACAAGATAATGTTGCATATTTTACAACGCACAGACACCTTAAAGATGGGAAAAATGAAGCATATTCTTATGCATATATCTTTAAATATAAGATTAATCTTGCTGCCGGAGCTAAAGCAATTACACTTCCATCAAACGAAAAGATAAAAATACTTGCTATTACTGTTGCTGACAATACTTTTGATCAAACTACACCGGCAATCAATCTTTTCGACACTTTAAATGTAA
>TBL_comb47_HYPODRAFT_10003213_pt1 | contig 19524 bp, 21 predicted proteins | sample TroBogypolimnion_40_FD_10682 | JGI IMG/M metagenome (IMG submission 10682) | reverse complement strand
CTACCCTATTTAAATCATGTGGCTCAGCTTTGTGGGACTTAGCGGCCGTGCGAGCAGCCACTAAGTCTAAACTAAAATAAATAAATTAATTATTTATCCAACTTCACAGTCACACCGCTAGCACTCAAATTCAATTGAATGCCTTGCGAAGTGCTGGTTAAGCGCATGATCACGCCATTTTCATTCTTTAATACAGAGCCACCAACGCCGCCGCCCAAAGTAATACTGCCATCTAATTTTGTAAAGGTGCCAGCAAATTTAGAAATATCGTTTAGGTCATACACTTCGCCAACAGCGGAAAGTTTAGAGACGCCAATGTTTGCGCCCAAACTAATGCCCGTTATTTTAAATGGATATTGCTTACCTTTATAGGTCAAGACGCCACCGCCTGTGCTACCGCCAACGATTAAAGCAAACTGGGTTTCATTAATCGTCACGGAACCAGAAGGCGGTTTTGCTGCATCTGCTGCCATTAGGCTGGTGCTGATTACCGCAAAGCCAAGAAAAAGGGCGCTCACATATTTACGTAAATTCATTTACATACTCCAATAATTTAAAGGGCCTTAAAACTGAAGGCTAAATTGTTATAAAAATTACATTAATTAGACTCTTTGATATTCTAATTATTACTAGAATAAGAGCTTACACCAAATAAATAAAAGGTTATGGCAACTGCACTATTTTATTACACTATATCCCCGGTATATTTGAAAATCTCAACCAGCGGCTGCTTCTGAAGCTAAAAATTAAATTTGAATGTATTGCGTATCTAACGATACTGGCGTGAAAAATTAGAGATTGAGGAAAATCCTAGAATTACTAACATAAACGCAAATAGATATTCCTGCGTTGTGTTTAGTAATGCTGGGACTGCAGGCACTAAAAGTGTAACGAGGGTAGCTACAAGAGTTGCCCCAAGCACATACCAATAGTCTTTCATGAAGATGCCAATGGCAATGGCGATAACAACTAAAATGATATTGCCGGTTAACTCGTCAACTTGCTTAAAAATTTGCAGGATGATGGGTATATTTAAGGTCCTGCCTAAGACAAATATAATGAGCAAACTACTAAGGCCAAGCAAATTTGGAATAATATTTTTAATGGGCATTTGTCTATTTTCTTAGGCTTACAGAAGCTTATTTTAGTTACCTTGCCTGCGATGCATCTGTTTTATAAATTATAGTATTGCCATTATGCCGAACTTTTCTTTTGAACTACTCATTTTGTATTTAGTTTGCTATTACTTTATGGCGCAGCAAATTAGTCATGCCCTAAAAAATTATCATCAGGGCATTCCTGAGAGAATTGCAGAAAATGATTTAGTTGCTCGTCTTGGTGATAAGCGCGGAAGAAAACTGGCGCGCGACTTAGCACTTTTCTTTAAATACCTCTTTCCTAGTTATGTCGTAATTGAAGCCCTCATTGGTATCGCCTATCTTCTTATTTTAGGGTTTGCCAAAGGATGGCTATTGCCGCTAATACTTTATGGATTAGGTTTAGTAATGCAATTTTGTATTGTTAAATTAGATTCGCTTTTTCCTGCGCCCAATCGATCTTGGATTATGAGTCTATTAGGCCTGCTAGTATTACCGCTGACGCTGACCTATATGATGCGATTTATTTATTAAGTATTTTTTATTGGATATTGCGCTCTTCAATCACTTGCATGACTAGCGGCAGCATATTTTCTGCCCAAAGTTCGCAACCCGCGCCAGACATATATTTTTAAACTAGAAAAAATCTTTCAGGCCCGTGTAGACAGAAACAGAAGTTGATACCGCTGCAAATACCATCCCTGCATATTTATGCAGATTTTTCACTAAATGCTTGAGAGCTGCTGGTGAGAGCTTATCTTCTCCTAGCGCCGCTACAACTGCCATTATCCAAGGGTTCTCGGCGGCTGATTTACTTTTTTTACTCGTGTAGGTGATCTTACCAATCAACATGCCAGTTAGAAAACTAAACGCAATACTTGAAGAATACGTTAATGATTCGCGCCATTCAAAAAGATTTTGCGGCCAAATAGGTGATTTATCGACCAGACTGGTAATTCCACTCATACCAATAACCGATGCAATAGCCAAAAAAAGGATTGCTAAAAACCAAGGAAAAATATGGTGATGAACCCGTTTAAATAAAAAGTAACCAAAAGGTAATGGCAAGCAAATTGAAATAATGCGGAGATACACTATCTTGGTGTCAAACACCACCGTTATTAATGCATGCGCTGCCAATAACAATAGCAGTGGGATAAAAATAAAGATGACAGTATCAAAAAAAATTGCCCTAAAACCCCGCCTTGAAAGTGCCACACTCTCACTCTCTTGAAGCAATTGCTCTAACTTTGAGATCCGCTCTTCGTATGCCTGCTGATTTGGCATCGCTTCAAGCTGCTTTTCTAACTCTGCAACCTTAGCCATCATGGGCTTAAATAGGTATAAATCGCGCGTACAAACCTTACAAACAAATGCCTCTTCTGCAACTTCAGAAAGGCAATATGGGCATTGCATTACTTATTTACTACCAAGGTTTGTACTGAGTTAGTTTCTCTGCCTTCAGTATCTTTAACGGTAATACGAATAGTATGACTGCCTGGGGGCACTTCTGCTTTGGGAAAATCAATACCATTAGCGGAGATAGCATTCTTTAAACGCGGGGTTAAATCAACAAAAGGTGACTTCATATAAATCACCTTTACCGAGCTTGGATCAATTTTGTCACCACCGCGCGCTTCAAATACTACTTTAAAATCAAGCGGTGAACTGACCGCAACATCTGGCTCGGGAGAGGCCATTTTGACTGAAGGCCCCCTTGAGATACCACGGGTGGCAAGAACCCCAGCTGCTGGCGGTAAAGCTGCTTCTTTAGCAACAATGAGTGGCGCTGCCATTAACGGGGGACATATGGCTAAGGAAATTAACAGAGGCAGTAAGCGCAGGATGGATTGCATGAAGTTACGTCCTTTTAGGTATAAGTCTATTTTTTGGTTTACGTAGTCTACCAAGAAAATCAATCTTTTTAAGTTTATCAAAGTTAAAATAAATCTACTTTTAAGGGAGGTTTAGTCTTGCGCGTTCTCACTATCTCAATTGGCAAAGTGGCTCCATTACCTGGGGCACACCACCCCGACTTTACGGTCGTTCCCTCAGCGATTAATAAATTACCCGTTAGCCAAATTGCTAATCCTATGTCTATTCTAGTTGGGGTATTGGGGCTTGATGGCGATGAACAAGCTGATCTTACCGTGCATGGTGGTATCGAAAAAGCGGTTTATGCCTATCCTAGTGAGCACTATGATTTTTGGAATACGCTCTTAAGCCAAGAGCGTCAACAAACGGTTGCTTTAAACCATGGCGCACTCGGAGAAAATCTAACCATTACTGGCCTGCTTGAGGTAGACGTATATGTTGGTGATCGCTGGCGCATTGGGGCGGTTGAACTTGCAGTTGTAAAGTTACGCCAGCCCTGCTTTAAATTTAACGCCAAGTTAGGCTTTCATGGGGCAGCTAAGGCTATGTTGAAAAATGCCTTTTCTGGTTGGTATTTACGGGTACTTCAACCTGGCGTAATCAGTGCTGGTGATTTAATTGAAGTGACACCAGGTCCTCGAGAGATTTCGATTGCGCAGCAAAATAAACTGCTTATTAACAAGTAATTTATTTATCGCGCGCTAAAAAAAACCCGATCATTTTGTGATCGGGTTTTTGATAAAAACAGTGCTACTAAAAAGTTAACTTTTCATCATCTCGAGCATAAATATCGATATCTTTTGTTTCTTTTACAAAAAGGATACCAATTACTAAAGTAGCCGAGGCGATAATAATGGGATACCACATACCATAATAAATATTACCGTTTTGCGCTACCAAAGCGAATGAAATTGTCGGTAAAAGACCGCCAAACCAACCGTTTCCAATGTGATATGGCAATGACATGGAGGTGTAACGAATCCGAGTTGGGAACATTTCAACCAAAGCAGCTGCAATTGGACCATAGACCATCGTTACTAAAACAACTAAATAAAACAAAAGCAAGATCGTCATTGGCACATTAATATCAGCAGGATTTGCTTTCGCTGGGTAGCCAGCTGCACTTAAAGCGCTACTAATTTCTTTTTTGAATTTTGCATCCGCTGCCTTGGCATCGTCTTTAGACATACCCTTAGAGGTATAGCCATCAATGACAGTATCACCAATCTTAACCTGCGCAACTGTTCCTGGTGCAGATGGAATAGTTGTGTAGCTTGCTGAGCTAGAAGCCATCACTTGCTTAGCGATATCACAAGAACTGGTGAACTTCACTGTGCCCGTTGGGTTAAATTGGAATGAACACTCGGCAGGGTCAACTGTAATTGAGGCTGGTGCCGTTGCCATTGCTTTTTCCAAAGCGGGGTTAGCAAAGTGGGTAAGACCATTGAACACTGATACTGGCGTATTCGGTATGTAAGTGATAACAGCTAATAGCAGGCCAGCCATAATGATTGGCTTGCGACCAACTTTGTCAGACCATGCGCCAAAGACAATGAAGAATGGCGTGCCTAATAACAGCGCGGCTGCTACCATTAAATTAGCCGTTTTTCCATCCACTTTTAGAACTTGGGTAAGAAAGAACAACTCATAGAACATACCGCAATACCAAACCACAGCCTGGCCAGCAACTAAACCAAATAAGGCCAAGATAACAATCTTGAGGTTTTTCCACTCAGTAAAGGATTCGGCTAAGGGTGATTTGGATAGCTTGTTCTCTTCCTTCATTTTCTTAAAGGCAGGTGATTCAGCCATCGACAAGCGAATCCACACTGAAATACCTAACAAAAAGATGGATGCAAGGAAAGGTATTCTCCAACCCCAAACATCAAAATCGGGGCCAGTGAATTCACGAGTAATCAGAATAACTAATAAAGATAAAAATAGTCCAATCGTAGCGGTCGTTTGAATCCAAGCGGTATAAGCGCCACGCTTATTTCGTGGCGCATGTTCAGCAACATAGGTGGCTGCACCGCCATACTCACCGCCCAAAGCTAAACCCTGGAGAATGCGTAAGCTAATTAATAGAACGGGGGCAGCGACTCCGATAGTCGCGTAATTAGGTAAAAGACCCACAATAAAGGTGGCCGATCCCATAATGACGATCGTTACTAAGAAAGTATATTTTCTGCCGATTAAGTCGCCTAAGCGTCCAAACACCAAGGCGCCAAAAGGACGCACAATAAAACCAGCAGCAAAAGCAAGCAAGGCAAAAATAAATGCAGAACCTTCATCTAGGCCGCTAAAAAACTGCTTGGCAATAATGGCCGCTAATGAGCCATACAAGTAAAAGTCATACCACTCAAAAACTGTGCCCAGCGAAGAAGCAAAAATAACTTTGCGATCTCCTGCCGACATTGGTGCTGCTTTTGTTATTGCCATTTTTCTCTCCAATAATGACTTACAAGACATACGTTTTATATAACGCGTTGATTATGCAATGTTTTGCGGCTTTTTTATGAAAACTAGGGAAACTCCTAGGCTAAACGTATGCGGGTTTTCCCGAGTAAATCTGGCTTTTTATATTAATAAAGTTCTTTTTATCTCATTGTGTCTAAAATTATTTACAGTTGTCGTGTGACCTAATTAATTTAATCGCTTTGTTAGCAATTTATCAGCCAATTCTTATGAGGCCTTTTTTAAATCGCTGCGCATTCTGTACGTAATGAGTTGCAATATATTCGAGTCGAGCCAACTGTTCAGCGGACAAAGGCTTTACCACTTTTGCTGGCGAGCCTAATATCATCGAGCCATCTGGAAATTCCTTACCTTCGGTAATTAAGGCGCCTGCACCAACTAAACAATGTTTACCAATTTTGGCGCCATTTAAAATTACCGCCCCAATGCCAATTAGGCTGCCTTGCCCAATCGTGCAGCCATGCAACATGACTTGATGACCAATTGACACACGTTTTTCAAGGGTCAGCGGAAAGCCTGGGTCTGAATGCAAGACCGAGGCGTCTTGAATATTGACCTCTGCGCCAATCTCAACCAATTCGTTATCACCCCGAATCACAACTTGATGCCAAACATTTGCATCTCGGCCCAAACGCACGTTGCCAATGACTTCAGCGCTATCGGCAACCCAAGCCCCCGCTGCCAATTGTGGTTGAATGCCGTCGAGCTCAAAAATAGCCATAATTCCTTATTGATTAATTAAATTGAGTAGAATTTATGTTTATGATTATTTCATAACCAATCAAGAGGCCAAATATGAAAAAACTTTTCCTGCTTTCACTTCTTACACTTGGCTTTGCCAGTCTTTTTATTCCCACTGTACATGCCCAAGAAAAGGTGGCGGTTTTAAGCACCCAGGAATTTATAACAAGTTGCAAAAGCCCTGCAAATACCGATTCACGTAATTTTTGCTTAGGCTATGCAACCGGTCTTTACGATACCTATTTAGCTACCCGTCACCCTAGCATGGCTAAACCTTTTATCTGCGTAAAACAGCCTGGCCCAACCCGAGATACCGTAATTGGTGACTTTATTAAATGGGTCGATACTAAGCCTGTAATGCTCACCAACCCTGCAGCCGATAGTGTCCTGCGTTTTTTAGCTGAACGCTTCCCTTGCCCCGCTTGAGTACATTAAGACCATTTTGAAGGAATAACACCATGACTACGATGAAAAAATTAATCGCCATTACTAGCATCATTACTACTACTGGATTTGTAACTACAGGCTGCTCGAATATGAACAGCTCACAACAAAGTACCTTGTCTGGTGCTGCGATCGGTGCTGCTGCGGGCGCTGTTGGTACTGCGGTTTTAGGCGGCGCAGCAATATGGGGTGCGGTCGGTGGCGCTGCGGTTGGCGCAGCCGGCGGGTACGTCTATGACAAATATGAAAAAGATAAGCAAGCTAATAATCAAGCGCAATACAACCAAGGTTATAGCGCTGGTCAAAAGGCAAGCTCTGGTTCAAGCACCACCTCTAAATAGTTTCCTAAGCGTTAATTAATTGGGTAGAGATTTGAATTTGCCCTGCTAAAGCAAGATGCACTGGGCACTTATTGGCTATTTCTAATAAGCGTGCCCGCTGCTCTGCATCTAAGTCGCCAATGAGTTCAATGGTGCGCTCAAAGTGCTCAATTTGATTGGTGCGACTGATATCAACAGTAACGATGGTATTGCTTAAGGGCCAAGCTTTTCGTTGTGCATACATGTTTAAGGTTATGCCAGTGCAAGCGCCCAAAGCAGCTGCCAACAATTCATGCGGTGAAGGACCTGAGTTAGTACCACCAAGTTTGACATCTACATCAGCTAAAAAGTGATGCTCACCTGCACTAATTTTTTGCTGGAAAGATTTAGCGCCAAACTGTGTAATGACTTTATTCATCTTAACTCCAATTGAGTTTTAACTGAGTAACATTTGATTCATGCGCTTTACAAAACCAGCAGGATCATTTAATTGCCCGCCTTCAGCCAGCATAGCTTGATCAAACAAAAGATGCGCCCACTCATCAAACTGTTTGTCGTCATACTTTAGCTTTCGTAATAAAGGATGTTCGGGATTAATTTCTAAAATCGGTTTTGTTTCGGGGGCCTGTTGCCCAGCAGCTTTAAGCATCCGTAATAAATTGCCTGATAATTCATTTTCATCGGCCACTAAGCAAGCAGGGGAATCCGTTAAACGAAAAGTGATACGCACATCTTTTGCTTTATCGACTAAGGTTTTTTTCATTCGCTCGAGCAAATCCTTAAATTCTTTTGCAGTCGCCTCTTGGGCAGCCTGTTCTGGTTTATCCGCGAGCTCTCCTAAATCGAGATCGCCCTTGGCTACTGATAAAAGGCCTTTGCCATCAAACTCAGTAAAGAACGAGAGCATCCATTCATCAACCCGATCGGATAACAACAATACTTCGACACCTTTTTTACGGAAAATTTCTAAATGGGGGCTATTTTTTGCCGCATTAAATGAATCGCCCGTGACGTAATAAATTTTTTGTTGCCCTGGCTTCATACGCCCTACATAGTCAGCCATCGAAACTGTTTGCTCAGGCATATCGGTATGGGTACTAGCAAAACGTAATAATTTCAAGAGCCGCTCTTGATTAGTCGGATCCTCGCCAACCCCCTCTTTAAGGGCTTGTCCAAAGGCATTCCAAAACGTACGGTATTTTTCGCGCTTTGTTTCATCATCGCTATTAGCCAAGTCTTCTAGCATGCTAAGCACACGCTTGGTTGAGCTTTCGCGAATCACTTTGACATCACGTGATTCTTGCAAAATTTCACGCGATACGTTTAACGGTAAATCTGCAGTGTCAATAACACCCGTAACAAACCGTAAATAGGTGGGGATTAATTGCTCGGCATCATCCATAATGAAGACCCGTTTAACGTAGAGCTTAATGCCACCCCGTTTATTGCGATCCCATAAATCAAAGGGCGCGTGTGCGGGAATAAACAATAATTGGGTAAATTCACTGCGCCCCTCTACACGGTTATGCGAATAGCACAAAGGATTTTCATAATCGTGCGACAAATTTTTATAAAATTCATCATATTGTTCGACGCTAACTTCAGACTTTGGTCTAGCCCATAAAGCGCTAGCTTGATTAATGCTTTCGAATTCATCTTTCAATACTTGGGCTTTTTGTTCTTCATCCCACTCCTCTTTGCGCATTTCAATGGGCAAAGAAATATGATCTGAGTAGCGCCGCACAATCGTCTTCAGGGCATAAGTCGCTAGAAGCTCATCTTCGCCTTCACGTAGATGTAGGGTAATGGCTGTGCCCCGTTCGGGACGATCGATCGTTTCCACTGTAAATTCGCCCGAACCATCTGATTCCCAGCGCACACCGTCTTTAGCTGGCAGGCCTGCGCGGCGGGTTTCTACAGTAATCCGATCAGCCACAATAAAAGCTGAATAAAAACCAACACCAAATTGGCCAATTAAAGCAGCGTCTTTTTGTTGATCACCCGAGAGTTTGGAGAAAAATTCTTTTGTACCCGATTTGGCGATAGTGCCTAAATTCGCAATGACCTCTTCACGGCTCATGCCAATACCATTATCCGTAATAGTGAGAGTGCGTACCGCCTTATCAAAAGTAATTTTTATTTTTAAGTCGGGTTGATCTTCATACCACTCAGGATGCGTCATCGCCTCATAGCGCAACTTGTCGGCAGCATCAGACGCATTGGAAATGAGTTCACGCAAAAATATTTCTTTGTTCGAATACAAAGAGTGAATCATTAATTGCAATAGTTGTTTGACCTCGGCCTGAAAGCCTAAGGTTTCTTTTTGAACAGGGGTCATTACTCTATATCCTTGATTACGTTAAATCATGCTATTTAATGCTAATACAGGCTTTACTTACACAGCCGTATGTGGGGGTTTTACGGTAAATTTCAAGGGTCTCTCAGCAATAAAACGCTGCAAATATGTATTAATAGGCTATTTGGCATGCTTGGCTGGCTTATCAACAATGGGTAATTGGGCCGCCTTCCAAGCAGTAAACCCGCCTGCAATATGACAAACCCGAGGCACCCCCATGCGCTGTAAAGTTTCGGTCGCTAAAGCCGAGCGCCAAGCTGAGGCGCAATATAATACGAGTCGCTTGCCCTCACCAAATAGCGGCTTGTAATAAGGGCTTTCGGGATCAACCCAAAACTCCAGCATTCCACGGGGTGCGTGCAGCGCTCCTGGCAACATACCTTCGCGCTCTAACTCGCGGATATCTCGAATGTCGATAAAGCTGGTATCTGCATCCCCTAACAAGGCATTTGCTTGCTCTAAATTCAGCGTTTCAATTTTGCTTAGTGCTTCAGCGATTAATGCTTGATAACCTATCTTTAGTCCCATTTTATATTCCTTGATTCCTAAGGGTATTTGACTAAAACCTATTTTTACATTTGTTACTGATAATATTCCAGCATGAACTTTACCTCTACCGAACTTGGCGCTACCATTCTTTTTTTAATTGCAGTGATGCACACATTTTGCACTGCCTATTTTGAAAAACTAGCTAAGTACTCTAAACGCCATTCGGGACTATTTCATATGCTTGGCGAAGTTGAAATCGTCTTTGGGTTATGGGCAGCTATATTAATTCTATTTATTTGGGCAATTGATGGGTTTGCTAGTGCGAAACAATATTTAAATGAACGGGACTTTACTGAACCCATATTCGTTTTTGCAATTATGATTGTTGCTGGAAGCAAACCCATACTCGATGTTGCAACACAAATTTTGACTGGGCTGAGCCATGGGGTCCATCGCTTAGTGCGTACAGAGCAAAGTACCGCCCTCTATTTTCTAACTCTCAGTATTACACCATTATTGGGGTCTTTAATTACTGAACCTGCAGCGATGACACTTGCCGCGTTTCTTTTGCGTGATTTAGTGTATCGACATCAGCCTTCTGTTCCATTTATGTTTGGCACCTTAGGCGTTTTATTTGTCAACATCTCAATTGGCGGCACCCTCACGAATTTTGCCGCACCTCCTGTATTAATGGTAGCAAATACTTGGCAATGGGATAACGCTTTCATGTTAAGCAACTTTGGCCTTAAATCGTGTCTTGCTATCTTACTAAATACAATTATAGTGAGCTTCCTATTTCGTAAAAATTTAGTCCTCCTCGAATTGGCGCGCTTACAACAACCCCTGCAGGCTAACTATGCCCGTAAGCGAACGCCCCTTAGTGTTACCCTCATTCATCTAGTTTTTCTCTGTGCAATAGTGGTTGTCGCGCATGATCCAGTGCTTTTTATTTGGCTCTTATTATTTTTCATTGGCTATACCGTTGCATACCCAAAATACCAAAACCCGTTAATTTTGCGTGAAGCATTATTGGTTGGATTTTTTTTAGCCGGCCTAGTAGTCTTAGGAAAATTACAAGCGTGGTGGCTACAACCCCTCCTAACCCAAATGAGCCCAAGTGCAGTTTTTTATGGTAGCCTCGTTTTAACAGCGATTACTGATAATGCGGCGCTAACTTATTTAGGATCGCTAGTGACCGGTACTTCAGCAGAATTCAAGCTTGCCTTAGTGGGCGGTGCAGTAGCTGGAGGTGGTTTAACTGTAATCGCTAATGCCCCGAACCCAGCAGGTATCGCCATACTGCGGCCATACTTCCCTAATGCGGCTGTTTCAGCTAGTTATCTCTTACTGGCTGCCTTACCGCCAACGCTAGTCGCCATTGCGGCTTACCGCTTGCTCTAGCTTGTTTGGTGTATTTACCTTAAAATCCGAGCTTCGCCCCCAGTTATAAACCTGAGAACGGCATATGAAAAAGCTTTATATCAAAACGTTTGGCTGTCAAATGAACGAGTACGACTCGAACAAAATGGCCGACATTCTCCATGCGTCTGAAGGCATGGAAACTACCTTAGATTTAGAGCAAGCCGATGTGGTATTACTCAATACCTGCTCGATACGGGAGAAAGCCCAAGATAAGGTATTTTCCGATTTAGGTCGATTACGCGAACTCAAAAAAACTAAACCTAATTTATTAATTGGTGTTGGGGGTTGTGTGGCCAGCCAAGAGGGGCAGCAAATTATTAGTCGCGCTCCACATGTTGATATTGTCTTTGGCCCGCAAACCTTACATCGCCTGCCTGACTTATTAGCTAAGCGCCTGCGCACTGGCAACTCACAAGTTGATATTTCTTTTCCTGAAATTGAAAAATTTGATCACTTACCGGTTTCGCGTCAAACTCGGGGCTCAGCCTATGTTTCTATTATGGAAGGCTGCTCAAAATATTGCAGTTACTGCGTGGTGCCTTATACCCGTGGCGAAGAAGTCTCGCGCCCATTAGATGACGTGCTAGTTGAAATTGCCGGCCTTGCCGCTAAAGGCGTCAAAGAAATTGTGCTTTTAGGCCAAAATGTGAATGCTTATCAAGGCAAACTAAGTGACTCAAATACCTTGGCTGATTTTGCTCATTTAATTGAATATGTGGCTGAAATTCCTGGGGTTGATCGCATTCGATTTACCACTAGCCATCCCAAAGAATTTACTCAACGCTTAATTGATGTCTATGGGCGTGTCCCGCAACTTGTCAGCCACCTGCATCTGCCTGTGCAGCATGCATCCGATCGTATTTTAGGGGCAATGAAACGGGGTTACACCGCCCTAGAATTTAAAAGTATTATTCGACGCATGCGTGCGGCAAGACCGAATTTGACTTTATCAAGTGATTTCATTGTCGGCTTTCCAGGAGAAACTGAAGCTGACTTTGATAAATTATTACAAATGGTTGAAGAATTGCAGTTTGATAGTAGCTTTTGTTTTATTTTTAGCCCTCGTCCTGGCACACCTGCGGCAAATCTGCCTGATGAAACACCGCATGAAGTAAAGTTACAGCGTTTACATCGATTATTGGCCCTCATTGATTCACAAGCAAATATCATTAGTCAAAATATGTTGGGCAATGAAGAAACCGTTTTAATTGAAGGCCTGGCAAAAGATGGAATCAATTTACAGGGTCGCGCAGAAAATAATCGTGTTATTCATATTCCTGCGCCTGCACATGATCTACAAAAATGGCTTGGCTCAATACAAACCGTACGCATTACGGAAGTGTTAGCCCATACCTTGCGCGGTGAAATAGTCTATGCTGAAATTGACTAAAATCAATTTTCAATTTGCTAGCGCAAGCCTCGAGGAAAAAGTTTTAACCCTAGTTGCGCAGAAAAAAATTCGCCGTTGGATTTTAGCGGCGCTTAGTAAGGTACAGGGTGAACTAACAATCCGCTTTATCAATCAAGCTGAAAGTAAAGCGTTGAATCACCATTTTCGGCAACGCGATAAATCAACTAACGTACTGACTTTTATTTACAGCGAAATCAAAAGTAAAACTACAAGAGCGCTGCCGCTGCATGCAGACATTGTTATTTGCTGGCCTGTCGTTCTTGCCGAAGCGCGCGCCCAAAATAAATCGCTAGAAGCGCATTTAGCCCATTTAGTACTACATGGTTGTCTGCATGCCCGCGGTTTTGACCATGAAAAACCACAAGCAGCAAAAAAAATGGAGGCTTTAGAAGTTAGGACCCTCAAAATGCTTGGTTATCCTAACCCTTATTAGATAATTAATTCATGCCTGAAATCCAAAAAACCCTACTCGAGCGCTTAAGCGAGTTTCTGAGCCCCGAACCAAGCTCGCCAGTTGAGCAGCGCCGCGACCTTATTAATACCTTACGTCAAGCTCAATTAGAGGGCCTCATTAATGCTGATGCTTTAGCGATGATTGAGGGTGTTTTTCAGGTAGGCGAATTATGCGCCCGCGATATCCTTGTCCCCCGAGCACAGTTAGACTGGATTGATGTCAACTTACCCATTTCCCAAATTATTGCTGAGGTTATTACTGCGGCGCACTCGCGCTTTCCTGTTTTTGAAGGCAGTCGCGACAAAGTCATTGGCATCTTATTGGCTAAAGACCTTTTACGCTATTCTGCAGCTACCGATTTTCAATTACGCGATTGGCTGCGCCCGGCAGTTTTTATTCCTGAATCAAAGCGACTTAGTGTTTTATTGCGCGATTTTCGCGATAACCGTAATCATCTTGCTATTGTTGTGGATGAGTATGGTGGTATTGCCGGCATCATTACAATTGAGGACGTACTAGAGCAAATTGTGGGTGATATAGAAGATGAGTTTGACGTAGATGAAGCTGCAGACAATATTATTCCGCTTGATAATGAGACCTTGCGCATTAAAGGTATTACTGAGTTAGAACAAGTAAATGCAGCTCTAGGGTCGCAATTCCACTTAGAGAATATCGAAACGATTGCGGGTTTTATTTCGCAGCATTTAGGTCGAGTACCCAAATTGGGCGAGAAAATAAAAATTGCAGATATTGAATTTGAAATTCAACGGGCAGATTCACGTCAAATTCATATTCTCATTGCCCGCCGCCTACCAGCCGAGACTTAATTGATTAAAGCGAGCCTGTTGCGTGCGCTACTGTGTGCGGTAGGGAGTGGCATTGCCGTTGCCTTGCTTGCCGAAGCTCCCTATGGGGGCTGGTGGCAAATTTTTGCCCTCAGTGTTTTTTGGTATTTACTGGCGCGTTTTCGGTTAGAAAAAAAATGGGCTATTTTTATTCTGGGGATGAGTTTTGGCTTAGCCTATTTTGTCTGTAGTCTTTGGTGGATTTATATCAGCTTGCATGATGTTGGCGGCTTAAGTTGGGCATTCGCAGGATTTGGCGTCATTGCCCTGTCGAGCTACCTTAGCCTGTTCTTTGCAGCGGCTCTTCTGCTGGTCCATCTCCTCGAGCAGACGGGGAAAAAAACGGGCTTGGCCATTTTTATCAATGCCCTTCTATTCGCTAGTGCCTGGACGTCAATGGAATACTTGCGGGGCTTACTATTCACCGGCTTTCCTTGGAGCGGCTTTGCTGAAACGCAAATCAATGGGCCTTTTAGCGCAATCGCTCCTTGGTTTGGGGGTCTCGCCTGCACCTTTGCCGTATTTTGGCTTGCCTATCTGCTTGCGCAATTACGTGTTGCGCCATGGAAGGTAGGGGGGATGATGGTTAGTGGCGTTTTGCTATGTCAGGTGCTGGGATTTTGGCAATTTACACAAGCCTATGAAAAACCCATTTCCGTGCGGCTACTGCAAGGCAATTTTGCGCAAACTCAGCAATTTAATCCGCCAGCGATCTTAAGACAGATTCAACTCTATCTTGCTTTAATTGAAGAAAGGTCGGCTAATTTAATTGTCATTCCTGAAACTGCTTTTCCTTGGCCACAAGCCCAATTACCAACTGGTGCTATCCAACAATTGCAAGCATTTGCACAGGCTAGTGCGAGTAATTTGTTAATTGGGGTGGTTGGTCAAATTGATGGCAAAAATAATAAAATTTTATTTACAAATCGCGCGCTAGGTTTAAGTCAAGATCGGCCCAGCTATGTATACGATAAATCCCATCTAGTGCCTTTTGGCGAATTTATTCCGCCTGGTTTTCAATGGTTTGTCGATGAATTTAAAATTCCCTTGAGTAATTTTGGTCGCGGTGCAATTAATCAGCCACCGTTTTTAATCCAGCCTACGAATTCAAAACCGCTAGGAGCTGCGATTACGATTTGCTATGAAGATGTCTTTGGCGGAGAACTGGCTGCCCGACTGAGAAATGCCACTGAACCCATTAATCTCCTAGTTAATATGACGAATTTAGTTTGGTTTGGCCATTCACAAGCACCAGCCCAGCAACTGCGTTTATCCCAACTTCGCTCCTTAGAAACCGGGCTGCCTAGCATTCGCGCAACCAATACCGGGATTACTGCCATTATTGGGGCTGATGGTCGTGTGCTCGCCCAATTACCGCAATTTACCCGCGCTGAACTCCAGACGGAAGTGCAGGCTTACACGGGCAAAACGCCATATGTAATCTGGGGAGACCTGCCAATATTGTCTTTTTCTGGAATCTGGATTCTTTTTGGACTAAGTTACAAGTTAAAACGGCGACTTTCTCAGCTAAGTTGACTCGGGCGGTTAAAATCAAGGCCTTAGCTAGGTCGATGATGCTTACTTTTTAATGCTTACTTTTCAGCAAATTATTCTTCAACTCCAGGAATACTGGGATCAGCAAGGCTGCGCCTTGTTGCAACCGATCGACCTCGAGGTTGGCGCTGGCACTTCCCATACGGCTACCTTTCTGCGTGCAATCGGACCAGAGCCATGGAAGGCAGCTTATGTTCAACCATCACGCCGACCAAAGGATGGACGCTATGGTGAAAATCCAAATCGCCTACAGCACTACTATCAATTTCAAGTCGTTCTAAAGCCAGCTCCTGAAAACATTTTAGATTTATATTTAGGCTCCTTAAAAGCCTTGGGACTTGATTTACAAAAAAATGATGTGCGCTTTGTTGAGGATGATTGGGAAAATCCCACCTTGGGATCTTGGGGTTTGGGTTGGGAGGTGTGGCTAAATGGCATGGAAGTAACCCAATTCACGTATTTTCAGCAAGTGGGTGGCCTTGACTGCAAACCCGTATTGGGCGAAATTACTTATGGTATTGAGCGCTTAGCCATGTATATCCAAAATTGTGCGAATGTATTTGATTTAGTCTGGACTAAGGGCCTAAGTTACGGTGATGTGTACCATCAAAATGAAGTAGAGCAATCGGCCTTCAACTTCGAACATGCCAACACGGAATTACTGTTTAGCCATTTTGCCAACTATGAAAATGAAGCTAAACGCCTGATTGAAGTGCCGCTTGCCCTGCCTGCGTATGAAATGGTTTTGAAAGCAGCGCATACTTTTAACCTTTTAGATGCCCGTGGCGCGATTTCTGTAACTGAACGAGCCACTTATATTGGCCGTATTCGCAATTTATCACGTGCAGTTGCGCAAGCCTATTTTGAGGCCCGTGAAAAGCTTGGTTTTCCAATGGCTCACACTAACGCAAAATGATGTTAGAGCCCAACGCAACCTTAATTTTGGAAGTATTTACAGAAGAGTTACCACCAAAATCGTTACCTAAGCTTAGCAATGCTTTTACTAATGGTATTTTTAACTCACTAAAAAAAGCCCAGCTATTAAGCGCAGACTCAAAGCCTATTAGCTTTGCAAGTCCCCGTCGCTTAGCAGTGCAAATTAATGGCGTGCTTAATCAAGCCGCTGACTATGCTGTGCGGGAAAAAATATTGCCAACTAGCATCGCTTTTGATAGTGCCGGCAAACCCACTGCGCCGCTCTTAAAAAAATTGGCTTCGCTGGGTTCTGCCGATATTGATCTCAACACCTTAGAGCGGTCTGGCGAAGGTAAAAATGAAACACTTTTTTTAAATCTACAGGCAACTGGTGCGCAACTTACGCCTACCCTACAACTAGCGCTTGAATCTGCTTTACAGCAACTGCCTATTGCAAAAATGATGCACTACCAAGTTGTCCAAAAAAATGGTGGCTTAAAAGATGTGGCTTTTGCTAGACCAGTTCACCGTATTCTTGCGCTACATGGCAAAGTGCCATTGCAGCTAGAGGGGCTTGGCATTACCGCAGACCAGCTAACAGAAGGACATCGCTTTCTTTCTGGCGGAGCGCTAAAACTAACGGCTGCTGACGATTATGAGCGTGTCCTTGAAACCCAAGGCAAGGTCGTCGCCAATTTTGTACGTCGTCGTACCTTAATTCAACAGGGCCTTACTCAGGCAGCTGGTGAAGATCTGGTGTTGATGCCTGACGCACTTCTTGATGAAGTAACTGCGCTTGTTGAGTGGCCAGTAATTTATCGCTGTCAATTCGATCCTGAATTTTTGGAAATCCCGCAAGAGTGTCTTATTTTGACAATGCAGACCAATCAAAAATATTTTGCCTTAACGGATCAGCAAGGAAAATTACGTAACCGCTTTTTAATTGTTTCTAATATTGAAACAGTTGATCCCAGCGCTATTATTGCCGGCAATGAACGCGTCATACGCCCCCGCTTGGCAGATGCACGCTTCTTTTACCAACAAGATCAAAAGCGCTCACTATATTCTCGCCTCGATGACTTAAATAAAGTGGTTTATCAAAACCAACTTGGTAGCCAACTCGAGCGCATGCGCCGAGTACAAGCAATTGCCCTCCAGATTGCCGCAGACTTGAATCGTCAGGGTCTCGCTATTAATACAGAATGGCTTAGTCGAGCTGCAGAAATTGCTAAGGCTGATTTACTGACTGAGATGGTTGCTGAATTTCCCGAACTACAGGGTATTATGGGTCGTTATTATGCTGCGCTTGAAGGTGAAGCAGCTGAGGTGGCAGCTGCTTGTGGCGAACACTACCAACCGCGTTTTGCAGGCGACACACTTCCCCTCTCATTAACTGGCACCGTTTTAGCCTTGGCTGACAAACTAGAGACATTAGTTGGTATTTGGGGTATTGGACTTGCGCCCACTGGCGATAAAGATCCTTATGCCTTAAGACGTAATGCGCTTGGCATTTGCCGCTTATTGGTAGAAAAGAATTTAGCCATTAATCTACCAATTCAGATTGATTTTGCCCGCAGTCAATTTAAGCAAACTGAGGTGGCGCAAATAGCAAATACGAGTGACATTTATCAATTTATTGCAGATCGCTTTCCTGCCTATTTACGGGATCAGGTTGAGCTTGGAGGCACTTTCACTACCCCTGAAATTGATGCTGTCTTAAGTCAAATGCCGCCTTATTTCAATGATGTTATTGCACGTTTACAAGCTTTGCGCCAATTTAATGCTTTGCCCGAGGCCCCTCAACTAGCTGCAGCTAATAAACGTATTAGTAACATCCTCAAGAAAACCAGCACGCCGATACCAACGAATTATTCGTCAAAACTGCTCGTTCTGCCTGCAGAAATTGCGCTTGTAAAAAGTCTGGAAGCCATCAGTACTAATCTCGATTTGGCTTATCAGGGCGGAGAATTTGTTGCTTGCTTACAAATTTTAGTTTCTCTTGCGCAACCCATTGATCAATTTTTTGCAGATGTGATGGTGATGGATCCGCAGCCAGAGTTGCGTGATAATCGCTTAGCTTTATTACAGCAATTGCATCAAAAAATGAATTTGATCGCCGATCTTGGTAAATTGGCATGAGCCAGCACGCTGTTAAATTAATTATCCTCGATCGCGATGGTGTGATTAACGTAGATCGCGATGACTACGTAAAATCTGCTCAAGAATGGGAACCCATTCCAGGAAGTCTTGAAGCCGTGGCTCTCCTGACTCAAGCTGGTTACCGCGTGGCAGTTGCCACCAATCAGTCGGGCATTGAGCGCGGGTTTTATACCTTAACAGACTTACATGCAATGCATCAAAAAATGGCAGATTTACTTGCCCCGCTAGGCGGAAGAATTGATAGTATTTTCTTTTGCCCGCACGTTGACGCTGACCATTGCAACTGCCGTAAGCCTTTGCCTGGTATGTATCTTGAAATTGCGGCACGTTATCGTCCTGGCGCTAGTGCGCCTGTACTCGCTGACATACCCGTGGTGGGTGATTCGTTGCGTGATTTACTCCCAGCAAGTACATTAGGTGCGCAGCTCAATTTGGTGTTAACTGGTAAAGGCCCAATTACTTTAGCAACGGGTGGATTACCCGCAAACACTGCGGTCTATGAAAATTTGCTCGATTTTACTCATCAGCACTTAAAGGTTTAGCATGATTTGGCTTAAATCAAGCGCTTTTTTTATTTTTCTTCTGCTCTTTACGCTCTTTTTTGGTAGCTTATGCGTCATTATTTTTCCCTTCATGTCGGTTTATAACCGCTATCAATTTGTTAGTCGGTGGAACAATATTGTTTTGGTAATGCTCGAATATCTCTGTGGTATTCGCTATCAAATCAAGGGAATGGAGCATGTTACCAACTCCCTTGATTTACCAGTAGTTGTATTAAGCAAGCATCAATCCGCATTTGAAACAATTGCCTTTATTGCTATTTTTCCAAAGCATTTATGTTTTGTTTTCAAACGTGAATTACTTTGGCTGCCCTTTTTTGGTTGGGCTTTAGGCATGTTAAATATGATTCATATCAACCGCTCTAAACGCGAAACTGCAGCAATTTCAGTCGCCAATCAGGGGCGT